>Ga0209403_10003017_pt1 | contig 19405 bp, 16 predicted proteins | sample ArcticOcean_MG_C_8_FD_187440 | JGI IMG/M metagenome (GOLD analysis project Ga0209403, IMG submission 187440) | Marine microbial communities from western Arctic Ocean - ArcticOcean_MG_CB11_86 (SPAdes) (version 2) | ecosystem: Environmental > Aquatic > Marine > Oceanic | place: Arctic Ocean... | reverse complement strand
ACAATATCCTGACGCTGATGGCGACCATGCGCGACGCCTTCTGCAGCCCCCATAACTGAAGTACCACATCAGTGGTGCCCCACAGCCGGCTGCGAAGCGTGGTTGCTGTAGACTACCGCTCCTTCTAAACCCCCACTGACCAACCATGGATCTTGATTTTATTGCCAATAATTGGTACCTTTTTGCTGCGCTGATTGTCATCTCCACGCTGATTGGTATTGATACCATGCGCCGAGGTGGCGCTGGCGCCAACCAGGTCAGCGCGGTACAACTACCGCAGCTCATCAATCAGGAAAACGCGGTGGTGGTGGATGTCTGCCAACCCGAAGAGTTTGGTAAAGGACACATCCCAGCGGCCATCAACATACCGGTTGACCAAATCAAAGAACAGTTGGGCCAATTAGAAAAATTTCGCAAAAAAGACCGGCCCATCGTGCTGTCCTGCCGCAGCGGCCAACGCGCCAGTCGAGCCGCCGCCGTGCTTCGCAAAAACGAGTTCAAGCGGGTCTACACACTGAGCGGCGGACTGGCGGCATGGGAAAAAGAAAACCTGCCTTTAGAACGCTAACACCACACCCGGAAATCAACCCATGGCCGATACTGCGGCAGAAATCCCCAAATCAATATTCCATCTGCACCAGGTTTTCGTCAAGGATGCCTCCTTCGAGTCACCGCGCAGTCCGGACGTTTTTACCTGGAAAGACTATCGGCCCGAGACCGAAGTTGATCTCAAAGCCCAGCACCATGAAATTGATGCCAAAGAGCATATTCATGAAGTCATCCTCAAGGGTACGGTTACTGCGCGTCACGAAGAACAAGTCGTATTCCTGGCCGAAGTTCAGCAGGCAGGTGTCTTTACCGTGCAAGGCTCCAACCCGGAGATGCAGGAAATGATGCTGGAAGCCGCCTGTCCAAACGTGTTGTTCCCGTTTATGCGTGAAACGATTGCCGGGCTGATCTCCAAGGGCGGCTTTCCCCAGTTCCTGATGGGCCCGGTCAACTTCGATGCCATGTACCTGCAAAAGAAGGAACAGGCGGCACAGACTGCCAAGGACGACGGCGCCGAAGCGCCTGCAGCGAACGGCTGATCCTACAACTCTGTCGGCGCCTGCCTAGCAGGCCACTCGCCCCTTGAAACCATTCCCAGCAACTCCGATCGGCATTCTCGGAGCCGGCTCCTGGGGCACCGCCCTGGCGCTGTTGGCAGCGCGCTGCCAACGCCCGGTATTACTATGGAGCAACGAATCAGGTCACGCCAAAATGATGGCCCAGACCCGGGCCAACGAAGCCTACCTCCCTGGTATCTCCCTTCCTGAAAACATTACTCCGGTTGAACATCTGGAAACGGTTATCGACCAGACCCACGAGTTGGTGCTGGCTATACCGAGCCACGCTTTTCGCGCGGTACTAAAAGACCTGAAGCCCCGCCTTGCATCGACGCAGACCAAAGCCAGCCTGTGCTGGGGTACCAAAGGATTTGAGCCCGACAGCGCACTGCTGCTGAGCGATGTGTTTGAACAGGTTATGGGTGAGGATGCTTTTCCGGCTGTAGTCTCCGGGCCTAGTTTCGCCGGGGAAGTGGCGCGAGGGCTGCCCACGGCCCTGACCGTCGCGGCGATAGATAGCAACCGGGCGGCGCGGGTCGCCACGTGGTTTCGTGATGGACGTACCCGGGTCTACACCAGTACCGACATTCGCGGTGTACAGTTGGGCGGCGCTATTAAAAACGTGATGGCGATCGCCGCAGGCATCAGTGACGGGCTGGGCTTTGGTGCCAATGCCCGTGCGGCCCTGATCACCCGGGGCCTGGCCGAGATGAGCCGCCTCGGCGAAGCGCTCGGCGGGCAAGCCGATACTTTTATGGGACTGACCGGTATGGGCGACCTGATTCTGACCTGTACCGACGACCAATCGCGTAACCGGCGGGTCGGCCTTGCGGTTGGTCAAGGCCAGAACATCACACAGGCACTGCAAGCCATTGGCCAGGAAGCCGAAGGCGTCAACACCGCCCGCGAACTTCACCGAAAAAGCGGTGAACTGAAGGTGGAAATGCCCATCAGTGAGCAGGTCTACCGGGTGCTATTCGACGGGCTCGACCCGGCGCAGGCGGTGACTGCACTGCTGTCACGCGAACCGCGCGCTGAACATCGCTAGGCAACCAATACCTAAGATTGATTGTCGATCTTCACAGTCGCCCTCGAGCTAAATATCAACCCGTCAGGATTTTCCCCATGCAAGCCTGATTGTGGCTAACCCATCCTAGCCTAAACAAGCCTTATGTCTACTGCGATCACTAAAGTAATTTGCCTATGCACAACAATAGACTACGAATTGATCTACATTCTTCTTATTTCCAGTATCCAAGGTAGCCATGTTCTTAGTCCTTCCACAGTAAATTACCAAAATCGGTATCCAGTTGATAGTCTGTAGTATCGATTTCGAATAAGCGCCGACCAAGATCAGTCGCCGTAGACAATGGATCAGTCGGTTTTTGTTTAACTCTCCACGACTATTTGCCAACCCTATGATCACAGGGACGAATGCATGGTGAAAGTAACGTGAAATTCACTAATCTGCTGGATGAGTAAGATACGCGCTGACAAATTAAGACCGCAATCAGATTCATAATATCAGATGAATATTAGAATTGACTTGCCTTTTCAGAGACTTCTTGGTACCAGATTCTTTTTGTGCCAATAGCTGCTCGGAGCTTCCACTTTATGGATTTTGGTGACGCGTCGATCATATTGATCAACTCATCAATTCGGGATCGAATTACATCTTTATTTGATTCGGTGAGCGTATTGAATTCGCCGAGATAATCCTTAACCCGCTTTAGATTAGTCGTGAAAGTGTAGAAAAATCCCCAGTCGGAAGTCATAAGATTAACGATGTAATCGGTATCAATCGCTTTTTCCTCGTTTGACCCTGTGGTACCAAGAGCATGCTCCAGCAGGAGAACGGTTGTATCTTTGAAGTCTTTAAGATTGATCTCAACGATCTGCATCTTCTCCAAGAGGAGATCCGTCGTACAGATAGTTGGAGAATCAAGAGAAAGCCGCCCTACAAATGGAATTCGGTGACAAAAGAAAAGTTCGTCAGAAAAAACATCTACGTTTAAATTGGTCTCAGGATGGAGGTATATATGTCGGCTCCCTTCAGAAGCCATGTAAACCCCCTCATCTGGTACATACCCCCTCTTCAGAAAGAACTCGCGAATCTGTTTATTTTGCTTTTTCTCGGCTGCAAAATCGACGTCAGTCAGTACGCGCTGCATCTCACCAAAAAGATGTAGATGCTTAGGGCACTGCAATCGATAGGCAATAGATCCCAGAATTCTCAGGTTGATTCCTGACTCGGACGCTTCGTGGACAAGGCTAAGAGCCTCGTCCACGAAGCCGAGATTCAATTCATCGTTCTCCATGAAAGCTGATCAGAACGGTGTTATTCAATCGGGATCTCCTTGAAGGCCAGGGTAACATCAATCCCTTGCGACTTCCGAATACCCTTCATGATGAAATAGAAGACCACTCCGAGAACGAAAACCCCGCCAACCAGCAGCATCTGTGTCGGATCGTGACCGGCAGAAATCGGATCGGACCATAGCGTCCAAAAAGCCAGTTGCGAACCAATCGTGCCCAAAATACACGCAACCGTCATCATGGGCAATCCAAGTATCTTCTTGTTTGCAATAGGAGATTTCTCATATATATCTGGTCGCGTATATGGAAAGAAGATTCCTGCAATTAAGACGATACTCCACGCTAAGACAGCCGCTTCGATCAGGATGATGACCGTCGAGAAGAAGTCCGTAAAGACGAACAGCGCCATGAAAATCACGGTGACCAACACACAAAACCAGATTGCCACTGAAGGCGTATGGCGGGTTTCGGACATCTTTCCAAGTGCGTCGGGAGCGACTCGATCAAAAGACCAGGCAACTACAGCTCTAACACCAAAAGTATGCATCCCAGGAATCCACATCCACATCCAAAGGATGAATCCAATCGCTGCCAAAGCGCTGACCCACGCTGATCCAGTCAATACACCTGCCATTAGCGTAATCGTTGGATCTGTCTGAATACCAACACCTTCCGTATAGTTAAATGCAGCTGTTCCGAGGAATTCATACCCGAATCGATCAGTACACAACCATATGGTGACTATCCATATGGCCAAGGTGCAAACAATCGCCCAAAGCATTCCGCGGGTTTGTGATTTTTCAGCGGACTTGATCTCCCCACCTATCGCAATCGAGAACGCGGAACCGATCAGTGGAAGGAATGGCCAAGTCGCCACTAACCAAGTTTGTTTCCAATCTATACCTCCCTCCCAGCCAGCGCCCCAGCCATTTTCACGACCAGACGTGATGACGCTCTCGTAAGTAATACCTTCACCGAGCGTCGGCCCGATAATGGTATTAAAACTCGCAACAAAATCTGCATTGGAGTATGGGAGAAGAACCAGGATCAGAATTCCCGAACCGATCAGCGCACCGGTTATGACGATCTTTTGGGTTGCCAGATAGAATCGCATTCCAGAATTGAGCACCAAGCCGGACAAAATCAAGATTGCGGATCCAATAATAAACATGGGCCATGGTTCAAGAACCCAGCTACTGGCATTAATCAAACCCTCACTGTCTGAGAGAAGTCCAATCAGGTAAAGTGCTGGTGAAATTGCCAGATAGATGATCCAAAAGGCCGCAATCGCGCAATAAAAAAGCCACGCAAATATTTCGACCATGCTTAGCGTTAGTGCAAAAAATGGTGGGAGGCTCCGGGAGCCAAAAACATAGATGCCACCAGACCTCGGCAAAGTAACTGTCCAGGTGATCAGGCCAAAGGCAATGCATGCCATCACGGCGCCAGCTAGCAAACTGGCCCAAAGCAAATTTCCTCCTGGATAGTAAGCTGGTCCGTAATACATGATACTGGCTACACCCAGCCCAACACTCACAAGACCAAAGTTATAGATAAAGGTATCGGCACCACTTGCCGTTCTAATTAAACCTGACGCTTTCCGTAAGAAAATACGTTGTTCACCACTACTATTAGCCATTGCTTAACCCTCCCTATTTAGAAAAATGGTTATGGTTACAGCTTCTTCACTACACTGATCATACATGAGCTTTTAACCCTGGGTTAGTTGCACCTGCTCTATCTCTCCATCACTAAGGGTCATAAGCACACCCTGCAGCAACCCTTCTGGATAAACACTCCCAGGATTTACACAGGTTGTACGACCAATCTTTATATTTCCCCGCCCTTCGTGGATATGGCCGTGTAGGGCGAGTAACGGTTGAGTCTCATTAATTACATTAAGAACCGCCGTGGATCCGGCATGCATCTGCACAGGATTCCCTGCCTCAAAAACGACCTGTTGTTGATGGTCGAGTTGCGGACACGCATCCAGAATAGTGCCGTAGGGAGGGACATGAATATTGAATATACACCGCTCCATGTTTTTCACCTGGGGGGTCAATTCAGAGAATTTCTTTAGGTATTCTTCTTCCGAATATTCACGCTCTGTATCCCATGGCGTCGGATTCGATCCTCCACAGTGAAGGATCTCATATCCATCGAGCTCACTAACCTCCATCTCGTGGAAATCCACATGTGGCGATCGGTTCATGACTTCGTCAATTTCAAGAAAATCGTCATTTCCCGGAGAGGTAATAAGTGGCACGCCAAGAGGGCCCAAGACCTTGCCCGCGTATTCACACCACTCTTCAACCCGTTTTATGACCAACTCTTTGAATAGCCGTGCTTGCCCAGCAGTATCATCCTTGAGGACTTGAAACTCGTCCTCCGACATCTCAACTGGATAAAAGCCCATATTGCCAGTTTTTTTACTAAATTCATCTATCTCGGCAGAATCGTTGAGCACAACCGGAGCACCTGCCTGGAATCCAAGATAACTTCCGTCCGACTGTTTGGTGATTGGTATCACTGCCTTACCAGTCAGGTCACCCCCCATTATGAGAGCTGTTGCACCGTAAAATTTGGCCGCATTAACGAACTTTTTGAAGCAGATATTTGAACCATGAAGATCTGATGCAAAGAAAATTACGGTCCTCTTTCCCCCAGCTTCCTTACGTTTTTTCCAGAACATAACGATTCAAAATTTTGTTAAATAAGTGTCGATTTCCCATTCAGAAATTGAGTTGTGGAAGTCCCACCACTCTTTCGTTTTATTCTCAATGAAAGAATCAAACAATGCTTCACCCATTACTTCTTTCGCAAGAGAATCTTTTGAAAATGCCTCCGTCGCCTCCAGTAAAGTCCTGGGAAGCTGTTTAACGCCCATGCGGTTCAGCTCCTTATCCGACAGCTCGTACATGTTTTCGTTGATTGGATCACCCGGGTCGAGGTCGTTCTCAATACCTTCGAGACCGGCTCCTAGCGCCATAGCCGTCGCTAGATAAGGATTCATCGCCGTATCCACAGCTCGACATTCCCACCGCGCTGCCGAGAGATATGGTGAATCTGACTTCGGATCGTGCTTTCCTTCGATCCGAGGTCGAACCATGGGAACTCGTAACATATGTGTACGATTGTTGCCTCCATAAGAAATAAAAACTGGAGCCCATGTAAACCCAGTCATCGAACCAGTTTTGATCAATCTCTTGTAAGAATTGACGGTGGGGCAGGTGGTTGCCACGATGGCCGGGGCGTGCTTCTTCATCCCAGCTATAAACTGATAAGCAAGTTTTGAAAGCCCGCAACCGCGTTTGTCAGTCTTTGATCCGGAAACGTTCTTCCCTGTCTTTATAGAGGATAGCGACATGTTGAAATGTGCCCCAGATCCCGTTCGCTCCGCATATGGTTTTGGCATAAATGTAGCCTCCCAGCCATATTGTCGAGCGATCTCTTTTGTCAATACCCGCCATAGTGTAAAACGATCGCACATTTGCATGGCTTCAGAATACGCAAAGTCAAATTCATATTGACCGTTTGAGTCCTCATGATCGAAAGAATGGACATGCCACCCCATCGAATTCATATGCGACACCACCTCGTCAAGCCAATCAAGGTTATCTAGGGTCAATATGAAATCATAAGCTGCTTTGTCGGTCGTATCATTTGGGTTATGTGGTACCGGCTTGCCGTTTTCTAGTCTTACAAGATATACCTCGCATTCGATTCCTAGGTTGAACTGGAGTCCATGTCCACGTGCTCGCTCTATTTGTTTAGAAAGTACATTCCGTGAACACATAGGCCATGGATTGTCGTGGTACTTAAGATGGCCTGGGGCCCAAGCTATCTCCTGTCGCCAGGGAAGTTGTTGAATTGCATCTGGATCAGGATGAATGGCGAGCTCATCGTCATTAGGTCCTTGGCCAAGCCCATCTAACGCTGCACCGGTAACCAGTTCGGAACCTCTCAGCATTCTTTCAAAATGATCAATTGGAACAGTCTTCCCTTTGGGAATGCCATGAAGATCAACAAATGAAGCGAAACAATATTTGACTCCATTTTTTTCTAGATTTTTTTTTGTTTGCAAAATGTTTTCAGTTCCTCTTGTAAAATCGTTTGTCGGTGACCTTGCCGTTCTTGTTCCTAAATTGCGACTCATCAAACCTTTTTGTGATTATTTTTTTAACTAAACAGATTTTGAAACCTCTTGTCTCCTGAAACAGGCTCCCAAATCTGATGGCTCAAAAGATTAAAGAACTGATGATGACTGAAATTAATCAACTGGTCAATTAAATTCACGAGAAGATATAATGCCAAGACCTAATTTCCCGGTAAGAATTTAATGTCGAAATCTAAGGAAAAAGAACGCGCTAATACCGAGTCTTTTGAAAGAATGGTTAACTCAGATCCTGTGTTAATCGATATTTGCAAGGCTGGGGATGTGGTTCCAAATATGACCTCTAATACAATTTTAACCTCGGGGCCCCCAATGCCCTGGGAGTCTTATTTCGGTGGACAGCGAGATGCAATTATTGGTGCCGCCTTATTCGAAGGTCTGGGAGGTTCACGCGAAGAGGTGGAACAAAAACTTGGTAACGGAGAGATATCAGTTGCTGGTTGCCACGATTATGGGTGTGTTGGTTCATTAGCTGGGGTCTATTCGGCATCCATGAGTGTTTTCGTTGTTGAAAATCAGAAGTTTGGAAATCGTGGATTTTGTAATCTTTACGAAGGGACAAACCCCAGAAGATTAAACTATGGTATTTACGACGAGGGCGTAAAAGAAAGGCTATTATTTGTAGAAAATACTATTGTACCTGTGGTTCGGCATGCCGTATTAAAAACGGGTGGGATAGAACTGAAACCATTAATAGTTCGTGCACTTCATATGGGAGATGAACTACACAGTCGAAGCACAGCTGCATCACTGCTTTTCACTAGGGAGTTATTTCCTCATCTTCTTGATTATGGAAACCGAGATCTTGTTTCGTTAGCACTTAAGGCGATTACTGAAGATAATTACTTCTTTCTACGCTTATCAATGGCAGCAGCTAAGGTGATGGCTGATGCTAGTCATGGAATAGAGCAGTCTAGTGTTGTAACTGCTATGGCTTTCAATTGCTGTAATTTCGCGATTCGTGTTTCAGGGCTTGGATCACAGTGGATTCTTGGACCACATGCCGATGTAGAAGCTCGGCTTTTTGATGGCCACACTCAAGATGAAATTTCCTGGATGGGCGGTGAGAGCACAATTACAGAAACGATCGGACTAGGTGGTTTTGCTCAGGCTGCAGCGTTCCCTTTGCAGAAGTATCAGGGCGGTTCAGCTGAGGAGATGGTACGTCGCAACTTAGAACTTTATGAGATCACCATTGGCGAACATAACGTGTTTCATATTCCTTATCTTGGATATCGTGGCACACCAACAGGGATTGATATATTCAAAGTACAAGAAACGGGTATCAGGCCTGTTATGGATATCGGCATTGCGGGACGCGATGGCGGACAAATCGGTGCAGGAATCGTTTCAGCACCGATAAGCATATTTAACGAGGCATGTGAACTCTACAACAAAAAATATCAGACTTAATGCGTAATAACTAGATCGATCGTAAATACGGCGGCGAACAATTCTGATTACACATGGAGAGGATTGGTAATGGCAAAAGATGACAGTAAGTTTGAATTTCGCGGGAATAGAAACTTAGAAAGACTCAGTCGATTAACCAGCAAGAAGCAGGAAGAAGGGATAAAAAGATCTCTTGAGCTCGGTCTTGAAGCGGCGGATTCCATCAACGATAGGACAATCTCCCTTTTCAGCAGAGGGCATCAACCTGCGTTTGCGGGAATAAATACTTTTATGAAAGCGCCGTATTGTGAAGATATTCGCAATGTTGGTAATTATGAAGCTGCGTTTGTTGGCGCACCTTTTGACACAGGAACGACCTATAGACCAGGCGCTCGATTTGGACCACAGGCTGTGAGACGTATCTCCGCAGTTTATGATGGTTACTCAGTTGATGGTGGTGTTGACTTACCCGAGGAACTTGAACTGTGCGATGCCGGTGATATCTTTGTTATCCCAGGCAATATAGAAAAGACTTTTGATCAGGTTAGTAAGGCGGTTTCCTATATTTTTTGCTCGGGAGCGTTTCCAATTATTTGTGGCGGTGATCATAGCCTGGGGTACCCAAATGTAAGGGGTATCGCTCCACATATTGATGGCAACGTAGGAATCATTCATATCGACCGTCATATTGATATGCAGGATATGGATATGGATGAACGAATGCATACTACACCATGGTTCTGGACCACAAATGATCATGAAAGCGTAGAACGTAATACATCGCATCACAATCATAGTCATATGCATGATGTTGGGTTATCAAATTGCCCGCCCAAAAACCTGGTACAGATGGGAATTGGTGGATGGTATGGCTCCCGACCTGGTTCTAGTGTCGCAAGAGACCGAGGTAGTAGCGTTATTACGATGACAGATATTGATCAATTGGGGATAGCGAAAGTAGCCGAAAGAGCGCTTGAGTTGGCCTGGAAAAACGCGAAAGCAGTCTTCTTATCTTTTGATATCGATTCAATCGATCCCGGTTTTGCGCCTGGCACTGGTACACCCGAGCCAGGTGGCCTCATGCCTCGTGAAGCCTTAGAGCTGGTCAGATTAATCGCTCGTGAGGGTTTATGCGGGATGGAAGTTGTAGAGGTTTCTCCCCCTTATGATGTCAATGACAACACCGCACAACTTGCTTGTAGAGTAGTTCTTGACGCGCTCGGTACGATGGTCGTCGAAGGGCGCCTTGGACACCGCGATAAAATGCTGATTTAGGTCGATATTACGACTTGCTGACAGTGTGGTGAATGCAATATGTTCGGTACACCTGGACACCTTTTCGAGAGCATTAGCTCTCGGTATCTCAACCAGCGAGGATATAAGGATAAGTTGATTGAGTAGTTATACTCTTGATTGAATTTTCAAGACCTCCGGGCTCAGTGCTTAAGTAAACTTCTAGGCAGATCCATCAAGGTGTTTCTTGGATAACTATACAAGCTATACAAAAGCGTCCAACTAAAACATTCATGAAGAAATCCACACTCCAAAAAAGATCACCGTCATATCGTCGCCTATCAAAAGCCGCGCTTGAATTGTTTTCCCAACGGAGCCTAAATTCGGTAACTATCAAAGATATAGCGAACTCGGCCGAACTGAATACAGCATTAATCTATTATTACTTTGATAACAAGGAGCACCTGTTCGAGTCGTGCATAGAAGATGCCATTGAGGAGTCGCTCAAAGTATACGAGAGCCTGAAAGCTGAACACGTCGATGATCCAATCAGTTTAATTGAGGATTGGTTTCGAGCCAATCTCAGAACAGCAGGTTCTCTACGAAGGTTGTTAAAGATTGTTATAGAGAGTGCAGGAGCTGATTCACGTTTTCATTCAATCGAACGGTTGACTCGAAAGTTTTATCGAACTGAAATTGAGATTCTTTCATCAAGCATCGAGCAGGGAATCTCAAAGGGCCTCTTCCGTGAAGTTGATTCACATGATATGGCAAGATTTGTCTCTGTTCATCTTGATGGCGTGATAATCGGCTCACTTGTTCGCACTAATTTTAAAATTACAAAAGAAATGGCTGATTTGCATGACAAATTGATTTCGTTTCTTGGTTATCAGCGATGATCTGTGATCTGGTTTAAGGCTCTATGTTTGCTGGTAAACCCCAGGGTGGAACCAGCGCCAGTCACGTCATATTCTTTCGTCACTGAATGACAGTTGAAGCGACCATCAGTGGCCAGGTTTATCAAGTGCTGTTCCACGGACTCGAACTGACTCAGGCTGCAGCTGTCACCCGAACCGTGCGCTGAACATTACTAGCCGGACCGCGTTTTGGCCAATAGTGGAGTCATGATAGCTTCAAGTGCCGCTGGCTTAATGTCGAGACGCTCAAGGTCGTTACACTCGCAAACACTGTCAGCCTGCAGAGAGTGGTAATTGTCCAAGGTAAAGAGTGGCCGCGGCAGATGCTGCAGTGTCCGGCCTTGCAACCGCGCTGCCCAGTCCGGTACACCGATAATCAACCGACGCCGGCCAAGTGCTGTTACAGTGAAGTCGATCAGTTCACGAAAGCTGTAGGTGTTCGGCCCGCACAACTCAAATGCTTCGCACGAACCCGCTTTTGCACTACGGCCAATCACTGCCAAAAATGCGCTGACCACATCACCGACCCAGACCGGGGAAAAACGTGAATTGGGACAAACCAAAGGAAACACCGGCATCCAACGCAGTATCTGGGCAAACTGCCCGAAGAAATTATCGCCGTCACCAAAAATAATTGACGGTCGGAAAAGGGCTACGGTCAGGTCTCCCAATGCCGTACACGCCGCTTGTTCGCCATGGGCCTTAGACTGCAGGTAGGCGCTGGGTGGATTGGCCATATCAGCGCGTAACGCACTCATATGCAGGTATTGCCTAACACCGGCAGCACTACAGGCTCTGACCAACCGGGCTGGCAACTCAGCATGCACCTCTTCAAAGTACTGCCCGTGTGACTCGTGCAGGATACCGGCAAGGTTAATCAGCACACTCGCGCCCGACAGCGCCTGCACCAGTTGCCTGTCCGAATCGTTGGCGACCTGTCGAACCATTGCAGGTGCCAGATACCCCTTCAACATCTCGGGTGTTTGTCGGGTTAATACGGTAACACTATGGCCTTTTGCTAAAAAGCGTCGGACCAAGTGACGCCCCACAAAGCCGCTACCTCCAAGGATGGCAATGTGTTCAGTCACGTTAGTGAATTTCATGACACTTCATTCTGGGGAGGCCGCCAAGGCGATGCATTGCGAATCGTTGTTGGCCGGGTTGTTAACAAATCGACTGACCGCGGTCAGACGCATCGGTTTTTTAGAGGGCCCTAGCATTGCACCTGCTGTGTCCGGGGTCAGTGGTGATGTCCCGAGCCATCGGTGATGATGATCGTGATCAAGAATGGCCGGCATACGCGGGTGGATGGCACGGCACGACTCACTGGCTATAGTTGTGATGATACAAAAACTAGTCAATGGTTCTTCGGACAGCATTGTATTGCGTGCCCACAGCCCGGCCAAAAAGAAAGGTCCAGCATCTGCCAGAGCGATATGGAAGGGCTGCTTTGTGCCATCTGATCGAGTCTGCCATTCGTAATAGCCATCGCACAGTACTAGGCAACGGCCACTGCGAAAGGCTTCACGGAACATAGGTTTTTGCGCGAGCGTTTCGGCGCGCGCATTGATGGGACGGGGAATTTTCTGGCTCTTTGCCCACTCTGGAGCCAACCCCCATTGCAGCACCCGTACCCGAGGCCCCGCATCAGAGGCACACACCGTCACTGCGCTCTGAGACGGCGCAATGTTGTAGCTCGGGGCTAGGGGCTCTGATCCATCCAGCATCAGGCCGTCCACAAGCCCCGCAAAATCTGCTACGGGTCGGTGGCGGTCAAATCGGCCGCACATGATCGTTATGTAAAAACTGAGATCTGATTGTCATTAGTCTTATTGGGCTTTAGAGTCGATGCCGTAAGATATCACTTTAGCCTATGAGCAGTTACGAAGACTATTCACGCAGCAGTAGCACTTATGATCAAACCCGTCTGGCCCAGGGTGTAGGAATCATTCGCCGCGTACTCTCACAGAACCCGGTGCCCCTAAAGGCACAAGTACTGGTTGATGCTGGCTGCGGCACAGGTCAGTACAGCGCGGCACTAATCGTTTCTGTACAGCACATTCAGGCAATCGATCTAAACCCTGGGATGCTGACTGTCGCGGGTAATAAATTACAAGCACAGATTGCAGCGGGCAATATCGAATTGCACCAGGGCTCTATCGATGAACTGCCGATCGATGATGAAAGCGCTGACGCGGTCATGGTTAACCAGGTACTCCACCACCTGGCGGATGACGCCACTGCCGGCTGGCCTGCACATCAACGGGTTTTTGCCGAATTCGCGCGGGTACTGAAACCCGGTGGTATGGCCGTCATCAACAGCTGCAGTCATGCCCAGCTTGAACAGGGGTTCTGGTTTTACCACCTTATTCCGGAGGCGGTTGACCGCGTCCAACAGCGCACCGCTGACCTGGATGTACTCGGGTCTTTACTGCAACACAGTGGCTTTGGCGAGGTAGGTCACGAAACCGCGACGGACATCATTATGCAGGGGGACGCGTATTTTGATGCAGACCGGGTCCTCGACCCACAATGGCGTGATGGCGATTCGATCTGGGCTCTGGCAACACCGGCTGAACAGGAAAACGCGCTGCAAAAAGTGCGAACACTTGTAGATCAAGGTGAGTTGCACCACTTCATGCGCCGCCACGACGAGACGCGTCTACACAGCGGCCAACTGAGCTTCACCTGGGCAGTCTTGGCCTAGTCATATACTCACATTACCGACCTTGTATTACCCAGCACCGACCCCCATTTCTAAATGGTCAACATTTCGTAATTTGCACTTTGATACAAACTTTAGGTAACCGCCGCCCCTTAAGGTAATACGTGCCATTTATTGAGAACCCGAACCAGTTGAAGTGAGTTACGCGTTCCTCGCAAAGATCGCTCACAACAGTGGTTAAAATGTGGGGTCTTGGTGCCCCGGCCCTTTTTCTATGTCCCGAATTCTCCGTTTCATCCTGCCCATAATGCTGCTTGGCGTCGGCGTTGCGGTTTTCCTGGCGCTGACATCCTCCCGCCCGGTTGACCAGCCGCTAAATCCGACCGAGCGCAGCTGGCCAGTAGAAGCTGTCACCGTACAGCGCCAACCCCTGGCCCCTACGGTACGTCTTTACGGGCGTATCGAATCGCCACATGAATCCCGGGTGCGCTGCGCCTTGTCAACCGATGTACAGGAAGTGTGGGCTCTGGTCGGCCAGAGCGTCAGTAAAGGCGAGAAGTTGTTGCGTCTGGATGATTTGGATGTGAAGTTGACGTTGATACAAAGAGAAGCCGAACTCACCGAGATCGAAGCGCAGATTCAAAGCGAGAACACCCGGTATCAAGCTGATCGCGCGGCTCTAGAGCAGGAAACAAAACTGCTGGTATTGGCACAAAGCGCCCTGGAGCGGGCTGAACGACTGGCACAGACTCAGGTTGGCTCCCAGGCCAACGTGGACGATGCCAGCCAAGCCGTTACGCGCCAGCAGCTCAGCCTCACCAGTCGGCGTCGCGCTATTACCGACCACCCGTCGCGGCTCACGCAATTGCAAGCCCGTCGCCTACGAGCCGCAGCGTTGCGTGATCAGGTACTACGGAACCTCGAGCGCGCACACATCGTCGCCCCCTTTGATGGCCGGATCACGGCGGTGCATGTATCACCCGGTGATCGGGTACACCCCGGAGACCAGTTGGTGGATCTGTTTGATACCGCCTACACCGAAATCCGGGCACAGGTTCCCAACCGTCACCTGCCCGTGATCCGTCAGAGCCTGCGTGAGGGTACGCCGATCACTGCTACTGCAACACTCGATGCTACCCCGATCAAGCTAACGCTAACGCGTCTTTCCGGCAAAATTGAGGCCGGTGAAGGCGGGGTCGATGCTTTTTTTGATTTTCAAGGTGAGCGCCCGCCATTGGAACTTGGCCGCACGATACCGGTACTGGTCTCGTTACCAGCACAGCCGGACGTCTTCGCCCTACCGGCAACAGCGGTATATGGCGCCGATACGGTGTACCACATTAACAACGATCGCCTCATCCGGGTGAGCGTTGAGCACGTCGGTGAATACCGCAATGGCGAATGGGGTAGCTGGAGTCTGTTTCGCAGTACTGCCCTGCAGGATGGCGATATAGTCCTCACCAGCCAGCTGCCGAACGCCGTGGAAGGATTAAAGATCGAGATCATCTCCACTCGCGACTGAAACGCCGGCGTGAATCAGACTTTGCTCAGCACCCTTGCCCGTCACCCAGTAGCAGCAAACCTGCTGATGGTGATGATGATGATCTCCGGCCTATGGGGCATATCAAAGCTCAATACCCAGTTCTTTCCCAGTTTTGATATCGATTTTGTCTCAGTTAGGGTGTCCTGGCCCGGGGCCAGCGCTGAAGATATCGAAACTCTGGTTACCGAACCGCTGGAACGCGAACTCAAAGGCGTGAACCGAGTCAAGGAGTTAAGTTCGGTATCGGTCGATGGCCGCTCGGTGGTGATGCTCGAATTTCGCGAGAACACCGACATGGGACCCGCGCTGGACCAGGTCAAAGAGCGGGTTGACCTGGTGCACAACCTACCTGAGGGTGCCGATACTCCGGAGATTACAAGGGTCATCAACTACGAGATGGTGGCCAGCCTGCTGGTGACCGGCCCAAACGATCCACGCGGCCTGCGCAGCCTGGTGCACCGCTTCGAACGAGAGCTACTGGAGCGTGGCATTTCCAACATTCGTATTTTTGGGCTGCCTGAGGAGGAAATCGCCATCCAGGTGTCTCCCGGCACGCTGCGTGAACTTGGCCTGTCGCTGGAAGACATCAGCCGGCGTATCGGTGCCACTTCACGCGACCTGCCGGTCGGTATCATCGGTCGGGGCGAGTCTGCCCGCCAGTTGCGTTTCAAAGACCAACGACGACGGGAGCTAGCCTTCGCCGACCTGCCGGTGGTAGTAGCACAGGATGGCCGCCTGCTGACCCTGGGCGATATTGCCACCATCGACCGTCGACCCAAAAGCTCACAAACCGAGGTGAGTTTTCGCGGCAATCCTGCGGTGGAATTACGCCTGTCACGCGCCCGCGAAGCCGACAGTTTGGAATCAGCAAAAATCCTGCGTGACTGGGTGAAAGAGATTCGGCCCACTTTGCCCCCCGGTATTGGCCTGCACCTGTATGACGAGCGCTGGGAATACATTCAGGACCGTATCCAGTTGCTACTGAAAAACGGCATTGGTGGACTTATCCTGGTGATTCTGATCCTGTACTTTTTTCTCAACGCGCCCGCGGCTGGCTGGGTCACGGTGGGCATCCCCACCTCGTTCCTGGCAGCGCTGGGGGTGCTGTACCTGTATGGCGGCTCGATCAACATGATCAGCCTGTTCGGCTTGATCATGACCCTGGGGATCATCGTCGATGATGCCATTGTGGTCGGCGAAGATGCCGTGACACATTTTGAGCGCGGTGACGGTCCGCTGAGCTCCGTCGAACAGGGTGCGCGGCGGATGCTGGCACCGGTAATATCCTCCTCCCTGACCACTATCGCAGCCTTCATGCCGCTGCTGCTGATCGGCGGAATCATCGGCTCAATACTGCGGACCATTCCGATCGTGGTGATCTGCGTGATCATCGCGTCACTGATCGAATCTTTTTTGGTGCTGCCCGGCCACCTGCGCGCCACCTTTACACGCATGGGTCGTTACCAGCCCACCGGGCTACGCAAGACACTGGACGAGGGTTTTGCGCGTTTTCGTGAGCGCCGTTTTCGCCCCTTGGTCCAGGCCAGTGTTCGTCACCGCTGGGTGACCGTAGCTTTGTCAATTGCGATATTGATGGGCAGTTTCGGTTGGGTGGCCGGTGGCCGAATCGCCTTCAATTTCTTCCCCATGGCGGAAGGCCCGGTGTTGTTTGCCAACGTGGATTTTGTTTCAGGCACCCCACAAAGCGATGTCGCCGACTACCTGGCCCAGATCGAGCAAGCTGTGTGGGATACCGACGCCCACTTCGGCGGTGGGCTGCTCAAAACTGCAATCTCGCGCAAAGGCCTGGGCGAGAGTGGCGACTATGAACGGCGCAGCAGCGACAACATAGGCTCGGTGCTGGTGGAACTGACCAAACCGGATGAACGCGCTGTACGCAACCGGGAATTTATCAAGGAGTGGCTTTCGCGCATCCCCTCGGTATCAGGTCTTGAAAACCTGTCGATCAAGGAGCCTACCGCCGGCCCGCCAGGCCAGGATCTAGAAATTCGCATTGCCGGAAACACTCTGGGTACCGTCAAAGCGGCGGCGATCGACCTCAAGAACATACTCACCGAGATCAGCGGCGTATCCGGTGTTGAAGACAATATGCCGTACGGCCGTGAGCAGTTGATTTTGCAACTGACCCCAACCGGCGAAGCATTGGGGCTTTCGGTCGAGAGCCTTGGCCACCAGTTGCGGGCGGGGTACGAGGGCCGTCTGGTACAGGTAATGGCTGATGACGGCGACGAGGTTGAGGTACGGGTCGTGCTGCCCGACAGCGAGCGCGACCGCATCAACAGCCTGGAGGAATTTGAAGTCATGCTGCCTGGTGGTGGTGCAGTACCTTTTGCCAACGTAGTCAAAGTGACCACCCAGCGTGGCTTTGACTCGATCCGCCACGTCGAGGGCAAATTGGCACTTACCGTCACCGGTGATGTGGATGACGCTGTCAACAACGACAACCGGATCATCGCTAACTTAAAGGCGAACACTCTGCCTGAGCTGGAGCGTCGCCACGGGGTACGCTTCTCGTTCGAGGGTCGTCAGGCTGACCAGCGTGAAACCCTGGCCGATATGCGACGCGGTGCGATGCTCGCACTGGTGCTGATCTATCTGGTGCTGGCCTGGGTGTTTGGCTCCTATGGCTGGCCACTGCTGGTGATGATGATTATTCCCTTCGGCCTGGTTGGTGCGATCTGGGGCCATGTGCTGATGGGAATCGATCTGACGCTGCTGTCGATGTTCGGTTTTTTTGGGCTGGCCGGCATCGTGGTCAACGACTCAATCATTCTGGTGATGTTTTACAAACAGTTGCGCCAGCAGGGGGTAGAAGCCCAGGCCGCGATTGTTGAAGCCGCCAGCCAGCGCTTTCGCGCCGTGCTGCTGACCTCACTCACCACCATTGCCGGCCTGACACCGCTGCTGTTCGAGACCTCGCTACAGGCACAGTTTCTGATACCGATGGCGACCTCTATCGCCTTCGGTCTGGCTTTTGCCACACTGCTGGTGCTGTGTCTGGTGCCGGCTCTGCTGATGATTTACGAAAACTCGATCTTTGCACGCCACCGACGGGCGCAAACATTTCCCTTGGAGACTCAATCAGAGAGTTCGAGCCAGAGCGGTTGATGATCGGAACCGGGCGCATCGGTATCCACCCAGCACTTTTCGATCCGGTCGCGCAACCCGGCGCTGACAAAGCCGTAATCCAGTCGCGCGGGCTCGCCCTCAACATCAGAAGTATGTCCGGCTGCTGAGTCACCCCCGGCAACTATCCAGGCGTCTACAAAGCCCAGGGGATGGGTCACCCGCCCACCATAGGGTGACATCGGCCCCACCAGCAACTCATACTCAGGCACCTCAGGTGTGCAATTGAAATCACCAAGCAAAATCGCGTGAGGCGATACCTCACCATCCATCAGCCCGTCAGCCCAGTAATTGCCACCATCGCGCAAAGGGTTCACTTCGATCGCCCCGCACACCGGTAACCCCTCAAGCGCAGCATCACGATTAATGCGCAACAATTCACGCACCTGGGGCATCCGAGTGACGGAACACAGGTGTGTTAAGTGTGTACTAAAAAAGCGGATTGTCGTGCCGGCAAAATCGACTGCGCACTCAAGGGCCGAGCGCTGGATACTGAGCGGGCCGATACTGGCGCTCTTAGGCAGTAAATGGTGGCGGCAATACTGGATCGGTTCGCGGCTCAACAACAGGTTGCCGAACTGGCGACGTATCGGTCGACCATCGGGCCCTGCACGACCACTCGCCTGATCCACTCCAGGACCAAACGCATAGTCATAACCCGGGAAAGACTCGGCCAGTGATGCAACCTGATCACTCACTCCTGAGCGATCCCAGAAACGATCGACTTCCTGCAGGGCAATGACATCTGCACCGCGTGCCGCATCAGCGATCCGGTTTATATCGACCTTGCCGTCACGGCCCTGGCCGAACTGAATGTTGTAGGTAACTATTTTAATCATGCTTATATACTAGTGCTAAATAGACGTTATTTACGTTTATATACTTCAAAAACTCAATCCACCATTGGAAAGT
>Ga0209403_10003014_pt1 | contig 19423 bp, 19 predicted proteins | sample ArcticOcean_MG_C_8_FD_187440 | JGI IMG/M metagenome (GOLD analysis project Ga0209403, IMG submission 187440) | Marine microbial communities from western Arctic Ocean - ArcticOcean_MG_CB11_86 (SPAdes) (version 2) | ecosystem: Environmental > Aquatic > Marine > Oceanic | place: Arctic Ocean... | reverse complement strand
GGATTGGGCTTTATTGCTTTTATTTCGGGTTTTTTCCTTCGAACAAATGATGGTAATCTATCTCGTTAAAGACGCTTCCATTTGCTGATTGAATCACCATCAACAATTTCTGTTGATTGCCGGGTCAGCCCAGCATTCTCAAGATTTTCTGACCCGAAAAATGGGCCATCATTGCCAGGCAGAGAAACAGGCGATTGACAGAGATGTGCGCGGTCGACAGCGCCTGCGTCGAGGAAGCGTTGCCATGTGTCTGCTCCGCCTTCGAGGAGGAGTGATTGGATTTCTCGATCCCCGAGCATGTAGAGAATTCTTTGTGGATCTAACTCACCATCATCATCTGACAAAACCACACGTTGAACATGTTCTGCATCATCGTCCGTGCTGATTTCTTTGATGTGGATTAGTAATGTTGGGGCGAGACCGTCTTGCATTAATTTGCAGTTTTTTGGGGCTCGCCCGTTCGGGTCGATAACGATTCTAATCGGTTGTTTTCTCGGCTCGACATCAGATCCGCGAACAGTTAGAGATGGGTCATCGCGGATTACAGTGTTTACTCCAACTATAATTGCCATTGAATCAGCTCGTAACTCATGAACGAGTTTGAGCGATTCAGGCGACGAAAATCTAGTTGCTTCGGCTGAATCACTGTCAATTTTACCGTTTTTGTCGACAGCCGCTTTCAGCAATACTTCCGGCTGTCGATGCTGACACCAATGCATGAATTGACTCATCTGCTCTTCACAACGATCTTGTAATAATCCGGTTGTAACATCAATTCCGGCATTTCGAAGAACTTCTGAGCCATCTCCGCGAACGGTTGGATTTGGATCGGGTGAGCCGACGACGACTTTCTTGACCCCTGCCCACATGAGTGCTTCAGTGCAAGGTGGAGTGCGTCCGAAATGATTGCAGGGCTCGAGTGTGACATATGCCGTCGCTCCATGAGTTTCGACTCCTCGGGCTTCAGCATCGGCAATTGCCATTTGTTCAGCATGTAAGCCACCCAGATGATCATGCCAACCCTCTGCGATAATTTCGCCGTTGCGAACCAGTACACAACCCACTAGTGGATTCGGCATCACGCGATGTCTGCCACGCTCAGCGAGTTCAATCGCTCGGGACATGAATTCGGCTTCGTCGGTCATGATTTACATACTGTCGAAGTTGCTGTCACTAATGATACCACGCTCACAAACAATTCTTGAAAAATGATGAATTTCTAACAATAATCTCCAATCCTATACTTCGCGAGCATTCAAGTTTAGAACAAAACCTCGCAAGTCAATGTCCCGTATTGCATGCATCCTCAATCCAAAGGCTCGTGATGGAGTTTCTGCCAAACAATGGCCTGATTTTGAAACAGCTCTCATAGCAGCTGGATACGAGGTTGACCTGTTCAAAACCGAAGAACCAGGTCATGCTATCGAAATCGCAGCAAAACTTCTCGCCGACGACCATGAGATGATTGTTGCAGTCGGTGGAGACGGAACATTTCACGAGGTTGCTAGTGCATTACGTGGGACGGGTCGGACGATGGGGGTTTTGCCTATGGGCAGTGGAAACGACTTCGCGCGTGCGATTGGAATTCCACTATTTGATATTCAAGGCGCAGTCAACATTCTCGCTAACGGCATCGATCACACAATAGGCGGTGTACGATGTGAAGGTCCTCCTTCACCTCACCACGACAACTTCCCAACTCCAAAACCTCACTCATGTAATGGCGAGCCAAATAAGGAAGGCAACCATGTTCGATGGTCATTTCTTGAGGTAGATAGTGGTGTGACTTCAAGTGTTAACCGAATGAAAATCGAAGGTAAATTCAAGTGGATTCGTGGTCATCTAAAATACACCGCATTGGGAATTCGAGCAATCCTTGGCTGGAAGAGCCAGAAAGCGTGGATGAAAATCAATGGCGCGGATGCAAGCATCGTCGATATGCAGGGATTGTTCGTCATCAGCCAATGCGAGACTTTCGGTGGTGGTTTCAAAGTCGCTCCAGGGATTCACCCAAAGCGAGATTCTGCAACATTACTCATCGCCCTCGGCCTCTCAAAATTACAGATGCTAAGGGTCATGGGGCCGCTTGAAAAGGGCACTCATGTTGGAATGTGGGATAAAATTACCATGGAAGATTGCCAAACTTTTGAAATCGGAGCACTTGATTCAAATGGAAATATTTCAGCCGATGCCACTCATAATCCAACTCTATTCGTTACAGTAGATGGCGAATCTTGCTTGACAACACCGTGTTCATTTGAGTTCCATCCCACCCAACTCCTCGTTCGTGGTGCTGAAATAATCCCGAACGAATGAGATAGATTTCACTAACCCAAATTAGTGGCGCAGACGGAGAGATTTGAACTCCCGAGTCCAAGGGACACCGGATTTCAAATCCGGCGCTATACCAGGCTAAGCGACGTCTGCAGTGGTCAGCCGTAACGGCTGGTAATCAAGAACCTTACAGGTATCAATTGTAAGTTCCCGGCCTGCACCATTCCGGTAAACCAGTTGCTGCTTCAGGGTGAGTCAATCCGATAAACAAAATCATCACGAGGATGAAAAATGCTGGGAAGAGCGCTGTAAGAGTCAAAACTCCAGAATCATCATCGCCCCAAAGGTGCATAAAAATCGCTGCAATCATAATGAATTTCGGAACCCCGATTCCTACTAAAATCATCAAGGTTGTATCATTCGGTAAATCGAGACCAACTGCAGCGACTTCGATAATTGTCAAAATCATTAGTCCTGCGAAATTCATCCAGTAAATGTCTTTTCCAAAAATTGTATGTCCCATTTTTTTCACCTCAATACAGATAGAAGAATGGGAATACCAATACCCAAACTAAGTCGACAAAGTGCCAGTAAAGACCGAAGTATTCGATCGAAACAGCATTGTCAGGAGTGTATCCTCCAGTCCATGCCTTGAAAGTCATGTAAGTCAATCCGATAATTCCGAGTGCAACGTGAAGACCGTGGGTTCCAGTTGTCACATAGAATGTCGATGCGCTTACGCGAATATCTGCGAGCATCGTAGCTCCAGTTACCGGGTCATGCCATGAACCATCGTGGCGGTGATAGTGTTCAGCGTTAATCAGATAACCTTCCTCGTAAAGAGAAGCGATGTGAGTGTGGCCATTATTATATTCTGCGAGGAAATCTGGTAGGGTAAATCCTACGAACCACTCGATTAATTTCAATGTCAAGAAAACACAAGCGAGGAACCAAGTCGAACCAAGATATCTATAGATCTTCTTTCTACGAACATCTTCATCGATTGTACCGACAGGCATCTTTGCAAAGCGTAGAGCCTGAACGATTGTGAATGATGAGATAATCAACGCGAATGTGTTGATTGCGCCTGGAGCGATATGGAACCAGCTGGTAGAAATCAAAGCACTTGCTGGTTCGAAACAATTGATTGCTTCTCCTGCTTCAACCGTGTATCCTTGAGCGATCCAATCGCCGCGCTCGAAAATTGTTTGACAGTTTTCGATTCCAGTCCGGTAACGGATGTATGTTGTGAATAATGATGTGAAAACCATCATTTCAGACATTAAGAATATCCACATCGCAACCTTGCGAATTTGAATATTCTTGAAAGGAACTCCTTGAGCAAGAGGCTCGTAATGGCCATCGAATGACATATCTTGTCTCCACCAGACGATGAGGCCACAGAAGGTAACCAATAATCCAACTAGGAACATAGGAACATAACTCGCATTGTAAACTCCATTGGAGAAAGCACCAGCGAGCATGAATAGGACAATTCCAATTCCAATGCTCATAATCAATGGTGACCACGAGTTGTGTGGCGCCCCATGATGCCAATCGTGTGGTCCCCATGCACTGGGATGATCGTATTCACCGTCTTCGCTCAATTGCTCACCTCCTCATCAGCAACCATGAGCCTGTTGAACCAGATTCCAAGTTTACTTGGCTCATTTGCGACATGCTCGTTAGCATCGCGAAGGACTGGAAGATTATCTAGTGGGAAACTTGGAGTTGGTGGTGGTGAATCCGTCATCCACTCGAAAGACCAGCCGCCCCATGGATCGGGTGGAGCATCTTGTCCACGAACCAGTGAGATGATGATATTCGCGACAAGGAAGAATGTAGACAAGAAAAACAGGAAAGCGTTGATCGAGATGAATAAGTTCCAATCAGCGAATTCTGCTGGTAATGACCCGAGCACATCTTCTCCAGAGATGAAGTAAGTGTGATGTCTACGCGCCATTCCTACTACACCTAGTCGGTGCATTGGCCAGAATAGACCATTGTACGAAACAAATGCAGTTAGGAAGTGAAGTGTACCGAGTCGTTCATCAAGCATCTTCCCGGTCATCTTAGGGAACCAATAGTAGAGTGCGGTGAAGATGCCGAAAACGGTTCCACCGACGAAAACGTAGTGGAAGTGAGCAACGACGAAGTAGGTCTCATGTAAATGTAAATCCATAGCAATTGAAGGGAAAAACATTCCAGAAATTCCACCGAGTGAGAAAGTCAGAAGGAAACCGAGAGCCCAGAGTGTATGTGTTCGGTAAACCAGAGAACCACCATGCATCGTTTTCAACCAATTGAAAATCTTGATTCCTGTTGGAACAGCGACAAGCATCGTCGTCAGCATCATGACGAATCGAAACGAGGGGTCCATTCCAGATGTGAACATGTGGTGTCCGTAAACGATGAACGAAACTAATCCGATTCCCGCCATTGCGTAAACCATTGAGCGGTATCCAAAAATTGAGCGGCGAGCGCTGGTGGCGATAACTTCAGAGATTACACCGAAAGCTGGGACGATAACAACGTACACCTCAGGATGACCGAAGTACCAGAATAAATGGCTCCAGAGTAGTGGATCTCCACCTGCTTCGATGGTATAGAATGCAGTTCCGATTACTCTATCGAGATAAACTTGGATTAAACCCACACCGAATGCAGGAATAGAGATGAACAGCATAAGGTTAGAGATGAAAATTGACCAAGTGAAGAGTGGCATTTGCATTAAGCCCATGCCTTTTGCTCGCATCACTAAAATCGTCGTTAGGAAGTTGACTCCAGTCAAAGTCGATGATGCGACGAGCATTATTTGCCCGGCTACCCACATTGTCGTTCCTGAATGAGCGGTTTCACTGACTATGTAAGGGGCGTAACCCGTCCAACCGGTATCGGCAGCACCACCCGAGAATATTCCAGTAAAAATAAGGATTGCAGCGACCGGTTGTAACCAGAACGACATCGCGTTTAGTCGAGGTAATGCCAAGTCTGGTGCTCCAATTTGGAGAGGTACTATCCAGTTAGCAACAGCATTGATTAACGGCATTGCTGCCAAGAAAATCATTGTAGTTCCATGCATTGTAAAGAACTGGTTATATTGGTCTTGGGTTAGGAAATCATTACCCGGAACGGAGAGTTGAATTCGAATCATCAAAGCCATAATTCCGCCAATTCCAAGGAAGAATAATCCGGATATGAGATAGAGAGTACCTACTTTCTTGTGATCAGTCGAAGTAATCCATCCTACAATCCAAGGGCCGAATTTCTCCCAATCGAAAGTATCGGGAGATGTTCGATAGAAGATGTAGGTAAGGGTAATGAAAAGAAGAACTAATGATACAACAATCAAGGTTGCAAGAACCGTGAAAGGATTTGCTGATTCAATAACTTCAACTGGTGCTGAAACTGAACCACTGACCCGGTTCCATTCGTCCCCAGAACTACCTGCCCCACCTCCTGCATTGCCGTTAACGGAATTGGTCGTCAGAGTGAATTTGATATTTTTATCGTTAGCAGGAGCGGTCCACTCAACCATCCATGAAGTTTGGTCGTTACCCGCTTCGGTATGTCCAACCTCATTGTCCGCGAACGATTGCACGGTCGAATCCAAAGTAGCAATCGTACCATAGCTAACCCATAGATGGAATCCACCTTGATTGATGTTACCAGAATCGGTTGGGCCACCGGTGAAAGAAACAGTGATGGCATATGTTTCTGAGTAATTGTAAATTCCTGGTAATCCTTCAATCATCGGCGTAACCGTATCGCTAGGGATTGCTCCGTGGCAATTACAGCCAGAATCTTTGACTCCAGATACTCCTGTTGGGAAAGATGTTGCTACAGGAGCGATAATCATCGCCAATACAAGAATAGTGAAAACAGCTAAACTTCTTGAAATATTTTTATTGTTCATTTCAAATCCCTCTTCAATCGTGTGTGATTAGCACCCCTGCCATCAATGAATGTGCATCACCACAATATTCTGTGCAGAGAATTAATCCTTCTCCTATTGATGTAATCGGTAACCACATAGTAGTCTTCTGACCATTCAAAACGTCCTCTTTGACTCCTAATTCGATAAACCACGGAGAGTGGGTTACGTCTTCAGATTCCATTACTAATAGGTATGTTTCTCCTGCTTTCAATGAAACTGAGGGTTGCATACCGTAGCCTTCGACCTGGTATGTCCCAGTATCACAAATGTCAGTGCTCAGTTCATAGGTTCTGTCCGTCACTTCAATATCAGGATTACATTCGAAGGTCCAAGCCCATTGTTTTCCAGTTACCTCGACTATGTGATAACAATCCGAGGTCACAAATCCATTTTCAGAATCCATAACGTTATTCGAATAATATCCAGCTTCACATTCGTATCCATGAGCACCACCTTCGGTAGAAGTCCAAACCGAATCGATGGGTGCCCAGGAAATGTAAGTCAAGTAGACAATGAGTATAAACGGCAAAATCGTCCATGCCACCTCAAGTCTCAGATCATCGTTTTCCTTTGGGAAAACACCGACTTCAATTTCATCGACATTTGGTAATTCTTCTCCATCTTTAGAGCGGTATGTTACTGAGTGATGGTAGAGCCATCCGAAGGTAAAAACCCCAACTAAAATCGACCAAAGCATGAATTCATCCCAGAGGTCGAAAAAGAGGAGTGATGTCACAGTCATGGTAATCCATTTGGCTTGCGTGCGAAGACCATTCTTAACTGTCGCGGATTCTATTGTTCAACCAATAGAGTTGAATGGTTCAGCAATGAGTTCTAAGTCGTCCAACCCGAGGGTTTGTCGAGATGGCATCAAGATGGTTGACTGAGTTCGATGAGGGAATCTTCATCGCAGTCGATATCCAACCGGGTGCCAAGCGTTCAGAGGTAATTGGAATCGAAGCTTGGAGAGATTGTTTGAGGGTTGCTGTTTCTGCCCGCCCAATCGAGGGTGCTGCAAATGCAGAATTAATTGCATTGATAGCCGATTGGGCAGGTGTCAAACGCGAAAATATAAGTCTTGAATCCGGTGGAAAAAGTCGCCGGAAAAGAATGCGTATAATCGGTGTTTCTGGCGAGCAAATTAGGGCGCTAGTTGAGGATTGAAAATGGCGAAGCGAGAGGATTCATTCAATCGTTCTGAAAACCGAGGTAGGGTTAATGGCCCTGCTAATCGGGACATTCGTTTCGAGAAGGCAGCAAAAGCCCTGAAAAAAGCCATCGAAAGAAATCGTTTAGGACATCCAATTATTGTCGAGGGTTTGAAAGATGTTCGCTGCCTTAAAACCCTCGGGTTTTTAGGAAAAATCGAAACTATAAATCGCGGCTGGGACCGATCTAAATTAATCGCTAATCTTTATGAAAAATATGGGGATTTTAATTCGGGAGACGGAGGTGCGCCGATGATATTGTTGATGGATTGGGATCGAACGGGAGGGAAGTTACAGACTTCGATAAGAAATCGACTAGAATCAATGGATGTGAAAATTGATGAGAGTCTTCGAACATGTCTGATTAAGGTAATGAAGCCTGAAGGAAGAACGGTTGAATCACTTGAGCCTCATGCAAAATCCTTGCTCGAAAAAATCAATTCTTTGCAGGCATAGAAGTTGATTTTTCCTTAACCGTATTGAGGACAAGGTGAGTTACCGACCGAACCACACCATCGACTGAAAGAACATTTTTTGAGAGGTCGTCCAGATCCTTACGATCCTTTGCCCGAGCGATTATCATCGAATCGAAATCTCCAGTTACATCGTAAACTCCGTAAACGCGAAGATCTTTGGCGATTTCTTCTTGAATTTCAATCAATCTGCCTTTTTCGATTCGCAAACCGATAACGACATTCAATTCCCAACCGGTTTTTTCATGATCGAGTATAACCGAATATCCTTGAATCACTCCAGACCGCTCCAATCGTTTGACACGATTCGAAACCGTACCGAGAGATACACCGACAATTTCCGATATTTTACGAAGTGAAGTTCTAGCATCCGCCTCTAGGACATTGATGATGCTACGGTCTGTATCGTCGAGCAAATTCTCACCGGGAAAATACGCTGAGTACAAGCGGTAAATGAACATATGCCCAAGATTTCACGCTACATGTGGGCAAATGAGTAATGAGGTGTTCACTCTTCTTCGCTGTGAAGAATAATTGGCAATCCTCGCTGTGCACGTAAAATTCTTCTTTCAGGTTCTGAAATCATCAAGCTCACTCTACCGCCAATCCAAACTGGCAAACAAGTTTCTCCACCTTCCTCGATGAGTAAATGACTCTCTCGATTCTTATCGAGTTCGAGTAGGATTTCGTATGCTGGTGGTTCCTCTCCTGTGAGTAATTTATTGATCCATTCTGATGGAATTTGGGTCGATCCGCGCTGTAACTTTGTAGCAATAGATGGTGCGGCTCGGCCAGAAACTCGGTCGAATTCACCTTTTCGAAGTCGAGCTGCGATTAAGCCGAGATGGATTACTCGTAATGGTCGCCAGCGGCCTCCAGGTATCCGCGTGCGTCCACTGCGCCGACTACGCTCCGACTTCCAAATTTTATGAGTTTCGGGAGTCGACCAAAGCAAGCTTTTCCCTCTTTTCCACAGATGATTTGGCGCCCAATTCCAAGCAGATTTTACCGAATCTAAGGTCTCTTTATCGATAGGTTGTGGGAAGGTGTGAAGGTCGGGTTTTACTCTATCTAGAGTCAATATTTCATCAACAACTGCTTGATTTTGTTTTGAATCAAGTGATTTTTCTACTATGGCGATAAAGAACCCACCGGCATTTGAAACATCGTTCCATATTCTCAAACAATTAGGCAACTGGTCAATGATTTCAATTTCTCTTGGAGGTAAAAGAGAAGGGTTCGACTCTTGACTTTCAACAATAGTCCCATCATCATCAAGTGCTGGCCAATCAGTCCAACCAGCAACGCCGGGAATTGTTGGTAATAATTCGCTGGCTGGGACCAATCGAATATTTTCAGACGCACGAAGCGCGGCTGCAACTACCGCTTCATTCTCGATGGGATCCAGCGAACAAGTTGAGTAAACGACGCGCCCACCTGGTTTGACTAAATCAAGAGCGCGATTCAATAAATCGACTTGCAATTTATGCAGAGAGCGACCTCCTGAAGGCCGCCATTTTCGCCAAACATCAGGATTCTTTCTGGTCGTCGCAGAACCGGTACAGGGCGCGTCAACCAAGATTCGGTCAAATCCAGTTTCAGGAACGTTTGGAATTGAACGACCATCATGGTGAATTACCATCACGGTCCGTGCAGCATGACGTTGAACATTCGAAACCAGCGTGTTAATTCTACCATTAACAACCTCATTTGCCATCACCACTCCTGAATTATCTAAGTGCTCAGCAATTTGGGTTGTTTTCGAACCCGGACTTGCGCATAAATCGAGAATAATTTCTCCCGGCTGTGCATCGAGAGCGATTGCGGGAATCATCGAGACCGCTTCTTGTCGCGTCAATCTCCCAGTTTCATGAAGTGCATTCAAAATTACCCGAACATCATCCTCTGCTTTGCCTCGATTAAATGGAAATTCCCATGCAGACCCAACTCCTGAAAACCAATCAATTCTCTTCGCTCCAACTTGCTCAAGCCACTCCTCAACCCAAACAAAATCAGGTCGGAGTGGATTTACTCGAACGGTCTCTGGTAATCTCTCAAAAGCTCCTTCAAACCAAGCATCAACATCTTGTCGCCAAACTCCAACCGCACGTAACAAAACTGAGTTGGCGGCCATCTCAGCCCAATCGCGGACGGGGTAGCCAGACCTATCTCGTCGTGAGTTTCCAGACTCGACATCAGCAGGCGCCATAGCATGACGGTTAGCCAAGCCCAAATGAAGTGAGCGGCAGGCAAAATTCACTGATGAAAACCCGTCGAACACCGACTCATTCTCGTAAATGGTTAAACCCTCAAGGAAGCGCTCGGCAAATGCGGAGTTTCCGCATGGGATGCACATGACTCGACTAAGACGACGTATAGCGAAGCAAACGGAACCACAGACGCGAACTGATTCGAATGGGGCGAATCGTAAACTCGCGGAGCTAATCGAACGCGCTACGGCAAATGGCAGGGAGCAGGGCCCGCTAGTACCGGTCGAAGCGCTGATAACGGTAAAACGAGATGAATGGATTTGGCAAGTGGTGGACCGTGAAGTTTTGGAGGTTCTTTCACATCGATTGATTTTCCAAGCAGAAACAGGAACTCGGCGTGAGATTTTGATGACAGCAGGATTTGAAACTGCGATGGACGCAGCTTCTTGTATCGTTGAACTCGATGGTGGCTGTGTCTTAATTGAGACGCTGGATCCTTGAGAAAAAGTATCGCAGTCATCCACTTTCTTGCAAAAGTTGCTAATCAATCAATTCGCCGTGTTGAAATAGTGAAGGTAGGTCGGCGACTCGATGGCAAAAGACAAGAAGGGCAGTGGAATCCAGCAAGCAGCTGGTTTAATCCGTTACTTCGATGAGGAATCAGAGGATGCAATCCAGATTTCTCGCGGAATGATTTACTTCATCTGTATTTTCTTCTCTTTGAGTATTTATCTCTCGAACCACGGCGTTATTTCTTGGATTCGTACAACGCTTGGCTTCTGATTACTCGGATTCAGTTAAGTCGATGAAAGGAATATCCTCTTCGAGTAGATGTTCTGCTCGCACCTCATTTTGTTTCGGTTTTCCTAACGGTGCACTATAGGTCGTATATTGTGCTTCAAATTCTGACGATCTGACTTTTGTTTCCGGGTCAGCTTCAACCAGCGCGGTAATCGCTCTTCCAAGTGCGCGCTCGACAGCAGGTGCGTTTCGGTCGGCGAGGGCTGCCCGAGCATCTTCGATTCCAAACATCGCTTGCTCGAGGATGATTTCTATCGATTTATCAATTCCCCGTAGAGCGCGAATAGCATCCTCGACAACCTCGATTTCATCATTCATTTCGTTACCAGCAAATTCGACTAATTCCTGCCATACCTGAGCATGCTCGGAATTGGTTGCACCACTTTTTCTCTCGAACATTTTCAGCCAGGCCGCCTCCCATGGATTTCTTCCGAGTGAGGCGACGATATCATGAACGATTCTGGCGCGTAAAGAAAGTGGGCCAGATAATTCTATGCGATTGTAGAAACAGCGCGCTAATAAGCCGAATCCCCAGTAAGAATCACTGTTAATTCGAATATTGATTTCACCAGCATTTGATGTTAATTCCCAACGCTGTTCATCATATTCAGGGCGTTGGGTAAATTTAGGCGGTTCGTGAGGGCCGAGTGAGCGCAAGGAAGCATTTGCAACATCTCCGAGATAAATGTCAGCAGTTTTGTTAGGAATATTCAATGGACGTAAAAATCCCTCTTCATCCATCGACATTTGTGGTTCACCAGAACGAACTTGAGCGAACAAAATTGTCCGGTTAGGATCACAACCCAATGGGCCGACATGCTCACCATCCATACACCCTTGTCGAGGGTGATAGGGTTGAACATTGCGTGTTCTTGAGAATGAACAGTTAGAGATAATCGAACATCAATTTTCCTGCGGATGCCTGGAAAATACTCAATACCCGCCTGCCAAATCGAAATTTTGTGCCGCGCCGGAAGTATGGGAAATTGACCAAACCAGTCGACAAACCACCCCTCGATAATTGCTCACGATGCCGCGCAGGTAAACACTGTCCAATTCCCGAGCATCAAGGATATGTCACTGAGGCGAATCGGGAATGGGGTGGGCCGGAATCCATCAATAAGCGCGACAAGAAGAAAAATCCTGCTCGTAAGTAGTTGATCATTCAATGATTTGAACTGGATTTTCAATTAATTCGGAGGGTTCGCCAGTTTCTGGAATCAAATCGAGTAAGCTCGGTGAGCTTTGAGCGCGGTGGTAAATCTCTCGCAATGTCTGGTCACTTATTTCGAGGTATATTCGCGTTGTCGAAATATTAGCATGTCCGAGCAAGCGCTGAATAGTCACTAAATCTGCTCCACGCTCGAGCAGACCAGTCGCAAATGAATGACGTAGCACGTGTGGAGAGAGCCTTGAACGTGGAATATCTGCTGCATCTGCGATTCTGTCGAGCAATTTTTGTACAGATCGTGGATTCATTCTTCGACTTCTACTCGAAAAAAACAACGAACGATTTTCACCCGCTCGATGAGCCGAACGAACTCGTGCATTTCGAATCGGCGTCCAAGCTTCAATCGCTTGAACGGTAGCATCAGTGAACAGCACGGTGCGATCTTTTTCGCCCTTGCCACTGATGACTAATGCTGACAAATCTTCGATATCGACATCATCTAGGTCTAATCCACAAACTTCGCTGCACCGCAAACCGGTATCGAGCAGCATCGTCACGATTGGATAAGCCAGAGGGTCCTCCGATTGCCTCGAAGCTTGCAAAACTTTTCGAAGATCTCTCTTACCCAATGTCTTGGGTAATGTCTTTGATCTAGTCGGACGTTTAATCCAATCTGGAATTGTCCGACCAAGCCATTTCAGTAAATGTGTAATCGCGGCCAAGCGAGCATTAATTGTCGCTGGCCGCAATTCTCCAATCGAATTCAACCAAGAATCGATGCGACCGTTATTCGGGTCGCATCGCAAAAACAACTCTGAAACACTCATCTGCTGTATATCAGTCCAAACTGGAGCAGGCTCACTAGGCAGTGTTGTGCATGAATATGTGCGGGCTGCAACTTTGTAAGAGCGAATGGTGTGTTCGCTTTTCTTTTCGGTACGAAGCTGTTGAAGCCAGCAATCAAGCCAAGGCAGATTTTCTAATCTATGCATTCGTTGAGGTAAGTTTGAACCGTTCTCATTGACAGTTCCTGAGAGCGTTAATCCAAGCCGCCCCGCTGAACCGTTTCCGGTCCATGCTTGCTCTCCTCCTGCATTCTGTTCAGTCAATTCCCTCGCCTCTCGCCGCGAACGGCGTGCATCCCATGTCCCCGTAAGGACAAGTCCAAGATTCCGTATTCAGACTTGAATGCTTCTCTAGTTCTGAGGGTTTAGATGGCTATTTTGCTTGATGTTAGATTTTTCCAGGCGTAGCCCGATAGTCGATTCAGATAATTCTGATATTTTATTCAAAAAGCGTGTGTAAAATCGCCAGATGAGCTCGAAGCAGACTCAGAATCAAATTGGTTTTTTCCTGCTTCGATGGCTTGCAGTTTCTCGTTTAAGAAAATTGCAACAGCGCCTGCGACATTGATTTGACTGGCTTTTTCGATGCCTTCTAAGCCAGGGCTCGAATTTACTTCGAGGACGAGTAGGCCGCGTTGTGATTCGAGTAAATCAACGCCGGCGATGTCGAGTTCGAGAATTTTAGCAGCATTGGCAGCGATTTGGGCGAGTTTCGGGGAGATTTCTACTGTTTCGACAGAGCCACCGAGGTGGAAATTCGAACGGAATTCAGTTCCAGTAGCGACTCGACGCATAGCAGCGATGACTTTGCCACCAACAACCAGTGCGCGAACGTCCCGTCCATGAGACTCACCGATGTATTCTTGGACAAGTGGGCTCATATCACGCTCAATCATCTGGAAAACCAATTGACGAGCGTGCTGATCTGTGTGAGCGAGGAATACACCGGAACCGTGTGTGCCCTCACTCGATTTGATGACACACGGTGTTCCACCAACTCGAGAAATCGCCCGGTTAGTATCTTCCCAACCGCCGACGTGTGCGGTGATTGGAACTGGAACGCCTTCATCGGACAAGAGTTGTCCAGCAACTAATTTATCGCGACTACGAGTAATTCCGTCGGCAGTATTCAAAACTGGAACTCCCATCTGTTCGAATTGGCGAACTATTGCAACACCTCTTCGTGTAATTGAATAACCAATTCGTGGAATCACCGCTTCACACTCTACTGGCCAGCCACGGTGGAAAATACGTCCACCACGGTCATCGATGACGACAGTCAGAGATAATGGATCGAGGATACGAACTGCCCAACCAGCTTTCTCTGCCTCTTCGACCAAACGTTTGGTCGAGTAGAGGCGCGCCCCACGGGATAATATCACTAATCGCGGGTCCATATTTTCCGGCGCCCACAAATCCTTTTTGAGACCTTTGGATATTTTATGTTGAAATCAGCGCTCGACAAACAAAAAAACATCGAAACAGAAGAGGTTCTGCATAGCAGAACGCCGAAGGGGTTGAAAGCCAGCCGTTAGCACTCAGAGTGTTCGACATGGTTGAGGATGAAGGATTTGATCGCCAAAGTCTCTCAAAACTGAAGGTCACTGAATTGCGCGAATTATGCAAAGAAGCCGGAGTATTTGTTTCTGGAAAGAAGGATGATTTGATTGATAGATTACTCTTGAGTGATGATAAGCCGGCTGGCGAATTATATCTCGATGAAGAAAAGGGTGTCAAAGGAGAGGTAGTCGAAGCAGAAGTTGCCCGACCTGAACAGCCAGTATCAAAAGAAGAAATCAACCTTGATGATGCAATCGATAGACTCATCGCAAAAGCTGAAGGAAAAGATTTGCCAAAATCTGAACCGCCTGTTGAAGAGGTTACTGTGGTTAAACCTGCAAAAGTAGACGAGGAACCTGAAATTCTCGAAGCCGAGATTTTAGACGCCGAAGTTATTCCACAAGAACAAACAGAAAAAGCAGAAACTGATTCAATTGTTATCGATGATGATCCATGGTCCTCTGAAATTGTTGATGTGAAAACCTCTGAAAAAAAGAGCCAACCTGCTGCAAAACCTCGTTCTGTCGATGATGATGAAGCATCGATTACAATCACATTACCTTCCTTCGATATTGTTCAGAAATATTGGCAGCAAATTGCTGCCATAGGAATGGTAATTCTTCTTGTTGGTGGGGGAGTATTCTACTTCCTGTCTGCCGAATCTTCCTTCCAAGCAAGGCAATTGAATTATGGAGATTCGATGGGATTCACAGTCACTGGTGGTGAAATTGCGCTCGATGGCGACGATATGGTTCGATTGCTTCGGGATGCATTGCCCGGGACTGCTATTGAGGAAGCTTGTAATGAATTGAATATCGGTATAACCGGACTTGGCTCGATATCCATCACAAAAGGTGATGAATCCGATATTTTGCATGGTCTTGACAGTCATTTAATCGGAGCAGTAGACGCCAAAGATGCTTACGGAAGATCCCATCTTACCGCTGAACAAATCCTTGAACATAATTTAGAAATCGATTTGTCAGGCAAGACTTGGAGAGATACCAATGTATGTGGAAATCTTGGCTGGTCAATGTCTGGAAATGACCTTGTGATGACAACAAAAACTTACGATGAATTGACTGAAAATACCTTACTTCGCTCTGAAACTGATATTTCATTCACCGATATTGAAGGTTTTGTTAGCACTGCGTCAATAGTCACTTTCGGTGCTGATGGACTTGGCAATATCGGGTCGATGGGACCTCTCTTAGCTTTCCCAATGGCGCCAATCGAGCTTCACGCTTTCTTCGGTGATACTAAACTCGTGGAAAATTTAAAATCATCAGATGATGATAATTGGAAATCGGATTGGAGTTGGTCGGTTGGTAAAGAATACAATGACGCATCCCATGGTATGGTCTATCCAATTTCCATCATTCACGATGAAATCGATCGTTGCCTCGGGCACGCTCGAATCGACATCCTTGTCCAAAATGGTAAACCATGGTCGGTAGAACAGGTAGTCGATATTCTCATCGACAAAGATAGGAGTACGGGAGATTGCGGATTTTTTGCAAGCGCAGCAAGCGATGTAGCTCTCCCGACCGGCTCACTAACAATTAAAATGAAGATGAGCAAAACCAGTTCGGCGTCCGGAAGCACTCCTGTGGCATGGCAAGCGAGCTATGCGGGTCGGCCAGGTCCTGGTGAAGATAAGCCGAATTCGTTGACTCAAAAACAGTGGACTACATCGATGTGGGATGAATCTGAAATTCGTTCTTTTAATCTTGAGGAAGCGCTTTCTTGCCTTCGAGTGAGCCATTCAACAAAATCCATAACACAAGCAATTGAATCCGATGGTTACATCTGGCAAGCGATTTATTCTCAACCCACTCGATCACCAGAATGGAATCTTTCTTGGGTTCGTTCAGACGATTCAGCAGGATGGGCATTGGTTCGCACAAATGGTGAAAGTTGTTCGATTCTCGACGAAGGAGACTATGCAGAAGATGAAGTGAAATGGAACCGAGATGCGATTCCTGAGACGCATAATATGGCGTTATTAGAGGGTAGAATATTGGATTCAATTCGTTATCCCGGACTGACAGAATTACTCGATTCGAATACACAAGGCTGGAATGTTGATGCTATTTATGGCTACAGATTATCTGTCTCAGAAGAAAATGAATTGCTTTCACTTCTCCCTGGTAATTTTGCCACCGGACAGGTTACCGTTGCAGGCGGGCGGACTTGGGTCGATGGCAATCGCGAGCATTCGGCAAATTTTGTGATGAATGCTGAGACTGGTCGAATGCTTGGTTGGATAGAAATTGTCGGCGCAGCGAATTGAGGTCGATATTGGCACTGCGCCGGGAAAAAATCTGCGGCACATTCAACAAGGGTTCGAGCGCCAAAGGCGCTCGTATGTCCATCGATGAAAACACCGGCTCACTCCCCGACGTGGGAAAGGCGCCGTTAATTGTCGATGTCGATTTCGTCGAAGAAGAAGAAAATACAGCGTCGCCATTGAATTCAGCCGACGTAATTAGCCAACCAAAAACAGGTCGGCCGTTGGAATTACCATTACCTATCGTCACACCCGCTGGCAGGGCGCGGGTGGTGACGGTAACCAACCAAAAGGGAGGGGTAGGAAAAACCACGACCGTAATCAATATCGCTGCACAATTAGGATTGCGCGGACATCGAGTTCTGGTAGTTGATGCGGATAGTCAAGGAAATTGTGCGACCGGTTTGGGAGTGGATAAGAGCAAGGTCAAACACACGACTCGCGATTTGATTCTTAGTCCAGAAACCGCGATTAATGCAAGGCATGCAACCGCTGTTGACGGCGTTCACATGATCGTTGGTGACAGAACGCTGGTCGGACTTGAGCAAGAGATGTTGCGCCAACTTGGAAGAGAGAGGAGATTGGCGGAAGCTCTTGTGCCGTTATTGCCACATTATGACATAATTCTAATCGATACACCGCCTTCACTTGGGCTGGTTACAATCAATGCACTGGTCGCCAGTGATGGCGTATTAATTCCGGTACAAACAGAATATTTCGCACTTGAAGGACTGGCGTTGCTCGCTGGTACAATTCGTGAAGTCAGAGGTCTTCTCAATCCACAACTTGGAGTTGATGGAGTCCTTTTGACTATGCATGCACCAACCTTGCTCAATCAGCAAGTTGCGAATGAGATATTGGAACATTTACCTGAATTTGTAGTTCAACCAGCGATTCGACGCAATATCAAATTGGCAGAAGCACCCAGCCATGGAATTCCGATTCATCTACATGATCCTAACAGTAAAGGTGGCCAAGATTACCAAGACGTTACAAATGTTCTCGAAGGACGTTGGGGATTGAACTAATGGAAGGAAAAGGGCTCGGTCGAGGCCTAGAATCGATTGCTCATTTAGCCGAAGATGGTCCCGATCTTTCCGGATATGTCTCGACAGAAGTCGATGAACTTTTGAGTTCAAATGATTCTCCAAGAATTGCGGCAATTTGGATGATTATTGGTAGTATTTCTTTCGGAACGATGAACGCTTTGGTCAAATTTTCGAGCGGACTTGAAGGAGTCGATGTTTGGATGGTTATCATGGTACGATCTTCTGTAATCGCTTTCGCAGTCGCCGCTTTCGCAGCAAGCCGTGGAATTTCTCTCAAGGTCAACGATTCGAAGATGATGTTATTGCGTTGTAGCGTAGGATTATTTGCGATGATTCTCTACTTCTCTGCTCTTGCTCGAATTCCGATTGGCCAAGCGGTAACATTGCAATATACTGCGCCATTATTCGTTGCACTGCTTTCTGGTCGTCTGATTGCTGAAAAGGTTCAGCCAGCCGTTCTCGCCCTCGTAATTACTGCATTTGTTGGTATTATACTGATTGTTTCTCCCGATTTGTCAACTGTCGAGCCGAATGCTCTTCTCGCGCTCGGCTCAGGCTTTTTCGCAGCCATGGCTTACATCTTAGTTCGTGAGCTACGAAAGACAGATTCTGCAACTTCAGTCATATTCTGGTTCGCGGCCTTCTCGGTGGCAGGGACAGTAGTTCAGGCCGCACCGGATTTGTTCACTCTAGATATGCGGACTATTGCAGCTCTCGTTGGTGTGGGGATATGTGCAGGAGGAGGTCAGGTGGGGATCACGATGGCCTATCACAGAGCAAATGCAGCCTGGGTAAGCGCGTTCTCGTATCTTACTGTGATAGTGGCGACTTTCTATGGATTCACAATCTTCAATGAGACTCTTGGTATTGCTGACTGGGTTGGTGGTGTGCTCATTGTTGGTAGCGGAATTGCGTTGGTATTCGTTGCTCCGTCAACTCATGATGGCTGATTAGTTGAGTAGGCAGGAATTAACAGTACGTATCCAATCCTTTTCTTTGAGCGCTTTTTCCATCAATATTTGTACTCCGCGCTCCCAATGTGCCCTCATCACTTGTCGCCATTCCGAATAATCATCTGGTGCTTGATGCTTTAACACAAGTGCCATCCAAACTGCCAGCTCTTCCTTGAAAAGCGTACGGCCACGTAATTGTTTTTCTTTCATCAAAAACGAATTGTTTTCCTCATTTTTTAGGTAGTCGGGAGACCATTCAGATGATACAGAACCAATAGATAATGACAATCCCATACCTAGTCTAGATATGTGATCTTCAGTCGTTTGAGCTAGGCCGGCAATATGCTTCAATCGAGAATGAGTAAGTGGGGTACTTTGGAGAGTCGTCCCGAGCAATTTCTCAAATTCTTCCATTCAAGCACCTCCAAAAAATGCTTGTAAATTTGTGTTGATAACTTCAACCGAGTTATCTGATATTTCTTGGACAAGGAGTTGTTGTCCAAGTACTCCCGACTCCGATAACTCCTCAAATAATCCTCCAGCTAAGTCATCGCTCGTTGCGAAGACAATTACTTGATTCGAAAGCAATGGATAAAATCTTGTAACTGACCAACTTTTGTGCTCACTATCCATTCGAGATGTCGGTGTATCG
>Ga0209403_10003012_pt1 | contig 19437 bp, 18 predicted proteins | sample ArcticOcean_MG_C_8_FD_187440 | JGI IMG/M metagenome (GOLD analysis project Ga0209403, IMG submission 187440) | Marine microbial communities from western Arctic Ocean - ArcticOcean_MG_CB11_86 (SPAdes) (version 2) | ecosystem: Environmental > Aquatic > Marine > Oceanic | place: Arctic Ocean... | reverse complement strand
CGTCCATCTGCTCCGGCGTCACCGTGAACGCGCAGTGCTGCATACCGCCGATGGCGTCGCGGTCCGATTGCGGCTTTTCCCCTTTGGGAATTTCGAAATAAGCCAGCAGGCTGTCATTGCCCATGTCGAAGAAATAATGGCGGCACTCCTCATAGGGTGGATTACCGCGATTGCCCGGCCCGACGCCGACGCCGGGCGGCACCTTCATCGCATGCACCAGCGGCATGCCGACGACATTGACGAAGAAATCCGTCGTCATCTGCATGTCTTCGGTCGTGAGCGCCAGGTGATGCACGCCGCGGGACGGCAGTCCTGTGGACGCTGTGGCGGTCGAGGCTGCGGTGGCTGTGCCGGAATCGGGCATTGGGTATCTCCCTTTGAATCTGATCAGTTTCGATCATTTTACCACTACTATCGCCTCACACAAAACGGCGCAAAGAACAAATTCGCCGGGCGCTCCCGAAATACAAGCCAGAGGACACCGAGTGCCGGACATCATATTCGAAGAACATCAGGCGCAGAAAGACGACGTGACGCTGCAGATGTACCGCAAACACCCCGCCGCCGACGGTGCGCCGGTGCTGTTTCTGGTGCACGGCTCGTCGTTCTCCGCCCGGTCGAGCTACGATCTTCAGGTGCCCGGACATCCCGGTCATTCGCTGATGGATGCGTTCGCCGGCTTTGGTTACGACGTGTGGATGGTCGACCATGAGGGCTATGGCCGGTCATCCCATACCGAAAGCAGTTCGGACATTGCGTGCGGCGTCGAAGATCTGAAAGTAACGGCGGAAGTCGTCGAACGTGAAACCGGCCAGGCCAGCGCGATTTATTTAGGCCAGTCGTCCGGCGCATTGCGGGCCGGCGCGTTTGCCAATGCCTGCCCGGAAAGGGTTAAGAAAATAGCCTTTGCCGCGCTGACCTATACCGGCAAGGATTCACCGACCCTGATCAAGCGCGCCGAACGGCTGGAAAATGGAAAAATAATCCCCGCCGGGTCGTGGATGAGGATTATTACCGCGGCGTGTTCACCCGCGACGTCACCGGCCTGACCATTCCCGAGCTTGCCCCGGCCGCCGCGGTATCGGAGATGGAGCAACGGCGGCGGCAGCGTGCCCAACGGCACCTATTACGACATGTGTGCCAATTTACCGATCGTCGCACCGGAAAAAATATTGTGTCCGGCACTGATCATTCGCGGCGACCATGACGGTATCGCAACCGATGCAGACGTGATCGATTTCTTTTCCCGCCTGCCCCACCGCGACAAGCAGCTCGTGTCGATCGGCGGTATGGCGCACAATACGCAGCTCGGTATCAACCGGCGCCGGTTCTGGCATGCGATGAAAGCGTTTTTCGAAATGCCGGACCGAGACGACGAGTGATTTGGCTGCCAAAAAACGGGAGCCGGATGTAAACTGGCCGCACGCGTAAAAATCCTCTACGAAGATCAGACAATATCAAAAGAAAGGGAGCGACCATGATCTACGAAGCCAGAACCTACCGCCTGAAACCACGCGGCGTGCCGGAATTCATGAATATCTTCGGCAAGGCGTATGAAAAACGCCAGAGCCTGTCAAAGATTTCCGCATTCTTTTATACCGAGATCGGCCCGCTGAACGAGGTCATCCATATCTGGCCCTACAAGAATGCCGATGAACGCGACAAGAAGCGTGCGCGTTCGGTGAAGGACAACAAATACAACTGGCCGCCAAAGGTTGCACATCTTCAGGAGCATATGCGCTCTGAGCTGTTCGTCCCGTCGCCATTCACGCCGACTTTCGCAAAGGGCAATAAAGGTCCGATTTTCGAGTGGCGCGAATACATGCTGATCCCCGGCATGGTCGGCGAACTATACAAAAACTGGGAAAAGGCCATTGGTAAACGTGTCGAAATGTCGGAACTGGTCATGGCGATGCACACCGATGCCGGCGACCTGAACAAGTTCGTCCATATCTGGGCTTATGAAAGCCTTGAGCATCGGGCCGAAGTGCGCGCCGAGGCGGCGGCAAAAGGTATCTGGCCGCCGGGCGGGCGCCGCCCAACGCTGCAGACCCAGGCAAACAAGATCGTGCTGGCAGCGCCGTTCTCGCCGCTGAAATAACCGCGGGAACGTCTCTGAATTATTCGGGCGGGTGCCGGTGCGGCAGCCGCCCGTTTTTTATACCCGGACGGATAACCGATATGACCGACATTCAGGCCGACGAATACTGGGCGAAAAAAGGCAAAGTGGACCTGTTTATGTTCCGCAAGCGGCGCGCCGGCGATGCCGGTCTTCCTGTGCTGTTTCTGGTTCACGGGTCGTCGTTCTGCGGGGCCACGGGTTTCGATCTGCAGGTCCCAGGACGCAACGATTATTCCCTGATGGACCGGTTCGCCGACGCCAGGTTCGATGTCTGGACGATGGACCACGAAGGGTATGGGCGCTCGTCGCGCACCGACGGCTATTCCGACATTGCCAGCGGCGTCGCCGACCTTGAGGCGGGGTTTAACGTTGTGATGCGCGAAACCGGCGCGGCTTCGGCTCTGTTTTACGGCTCATCGTCGGGCGCGCTTCGCGCCGCCGCTTTCGCACAGGCACGACCCGATGCGGTGTCGCGGCTGGTTCTCGATGCCTTTGTCTGGACCGGCAAGGATGCACCGACGCTGAAAAAGCGGGCGGAAAATCTCGGCTATTTCCGCAGCCACAATACGCGGCCGGTGGACCGCGCGTTCTTCGAATCGATCTTCACCCGCGACAAACCGGGCACGTCGGAGAAAATCGTTGCCGAGACCCTGGCGGAGACCGAACTGCAATACGGCGACACGGTGCCGACCGGCACCTATCTCGATATGTGCGCCAATCTGCCGGTGGTCGATCCTCGGAATATTTCCTGCCCGGTCATGATTGTGCGCGGCGAACATGACGGCGTTGCCACCGAAGAGGACCTGATGGCATTTTTCCAGCTGCTTCCCAATATGGACAAGCAGTTCGCCATCTTCGCCGGGCAGGCCCATGTCACGCCGCTCGGGCTGAATCGCCACCGATTCTGGCACGCGATGGAATCCTTCCTGACAATGCCGCCGCGGGTCGATGTTTAGCCTGCAATCATTGAGGTAGAAGAAAAATGGATCTCGGCATTCACGGGCGGCGCGCTCTGCTTCTGGCATCGACCAGCGGGCTCGGTTACGCCTCCGCCCTCGCCCTTGCCCGCGAAGGCGTGCGCGTCTGCATCAGCGGGTCCGACCTCCGTCGTGCGGAAGACGCCGCCCGGCGCATCGCCGACGATACCGGCGGTCAGATCATCGGTCTGGCTGGCGATCTATCCGATCCGGCCAACATGGACGCGCTTGCCCGCGATGCGCAGACAGCGCTCGGCGGGCCCATCGACATCCTGTTCCTCAATCACGGCGGGCCGCCGCTCCGCACCGCGCTGGAAGTCGGCCAGCAGGAACTCGTCGATCACGCCAACACGATGATGCTCAGCCTCGTGCGCATCGCCCAGCTCACGGTGCCCGACATGGTGGCGCGCAAATGGGGCCGGGTGATCATGGTCGGCGCGTCATCCGTCAGCGAGCCGATCCCCAACAATGTGCTGTCCAACATGTTCCGCGCCGGGCTGGCATTTTATTGCAAGACGCTGGCCGGGGAGGTGATCCGCGACGGGGTGACGGTCAACGTCGTCTCGCCAACCGCGGTTCTGACCGAACGGACACGCTATACCGCCGCCGCGCGGGGCGAAAAGAAGGGAATTTCAGCCGATGAGGAACTCGCGCAGCGGGAGCAGAACTCCACTGCCGGCCGGTTCGGATCACCCGATGAGTTCGGCGCGATGGTCGCCTTTCTCGCCGGCACCGACGCCAGCTACATGACCGGCGCCAACTGGCGCGTCGATGGTGGCAGCGCCAGCGGGCTCGGCTGAGTGTCGGCTGATGTGACACGATCAGGAAATTCGATATCATTTGATCGTATTTTGGCTGACGCCCGAACCGGTACATGAACCAGGGAGTGACGCGATGAAATCGTCCTATGACACCGACCTGCCTGCCGATCAGGTATCCATCGTCGAGGTGGATCGCGGCACACCGATGGGCGAGCTGTTACGCCGTTACTGGCAGCCTGCTTGCACCTCCGAGGAACTGGGCGATCTGCCGGTCAAAATCCGCATCATGTGCGAAGATCTGGTTCTGTTCCGGAACGGGGCCGGAAACGTCGGGTGTCTCGACCTGCACTGCGCCCACCGCGGCACGTCGCTGGAATACGGCCGCATCGAAGAAAACGGCATCCGCTGCTGCTATCACGGCTGGATGTACGATACGCAAGGCCGGTGCATCGATATGCCGTGCGAGACGCCGGAGTTCCACCAAAAGATCGACGTCTGGCAGCCTGCCTATCCGGTGATTGAGTATGGCGGGCTGGTTTTTCTTTACATGGGACCGCCGGAATATCAGCCGCAATTTCCCATGTTCGACATTCTGGATACCCGGGGTCGCGACGATGTCGTGCTGAAGGGCCTGAAGCTGTGGGGCAATCATTCTCTCGGCTGGGTGCGCGAGTGCAACTGGCTTCAGCATGTGGAAAACGCGCTCGACCCGTGGCACCTGATCGTGCTTCACGAGATGATATCGGGCGACCAATTTGAAAGCGTCCTGACCCAGGGCGGCTGGCCGGACATCGGATTTAGCGAAACCGCCCTCGGCATGCGATACGATCTTGCCAAGGAACTGCCCAACGGCAATCTGCTGGACCGTCACTCGGAAGCAATCCTGCCCAATATCGTGCTGGTCGCGAACATTCATCAGAAGGGTTCTGAACCGATCTGGCGCGAAAAGGCGACCGAAGTGATCTGGTGCGTGCCGGTCGATAATGAGACCGTCTACGGCATCTGTATCTGCGCCTGGCCGGCGGAGAACGGCGTGGCCGTCGAGGAATGGCGTCCGGGCACCGACACCATTTCCGACATCCGTCCGGGCCAGCTGCGCGACCGGTCCTATGAGGACAAGCAGCGAAATCCCGATGATATGGAAGCCCAGGAAGGCCAGCGGGATATCCCGATCCACGCGAGCGAAAATCTTGGCGGGGTCGATGCGGGGATTGCCGCCTACCGGCGCAAGTTGCGCGATGCGATAACCGATGTCGCCGACGGGCGCGACCCGCCCAACATTTTCCGCAACGCCGTCACAAACCGCATGATCGAGACAAGCTGCTGGAATACAGTTACCGCGCCAGCGGAGCGCCGCGAGACCGAATAATCAGGGAACGCCGCTACGCAACGTCCTCGTCGCGAACCACGCGTATTTTCCAGGCTTTGGCCATCAGTACGAAAACGATCAGCACCTCGATCATGACCGGCCCCAGTGTCAGCCCGGCGTCGCGCAGCCCGGTCAGGAGCAGCGATAGCGACTGGCGTGCTTCCGGATCAAGGCCCGAAGCGGCTCGTCGAGAACGAGAAATTCGGGTTCGTGCACGATTGCCTGGGCGATGGCGAGCTGCTGGCGCAGGCCGCGCGAAAGCGCCACGGCCTTTTCTCGCAACCGGCTGGTCAGGTTGAGACGCTCGGCCGCCGCCCTGCGCTCAACATGGTGAATTGTCGGTAATTAAAATGAACGAAACGTAAATCAGCCGATCGGCCAGGGGAGGGCCAAGACATCCTGCAGCAGCCCGGCGGGGAATTCGAGCACCATGATCCAGGCCAGTACGGTCACGATGCCGACGGCGCCGGCGGTCATCGCGGCAATCCGCACCCACGGAGCATCCGTTTTGACCCGCAGAAAAGCCATGAAAATACCGATGATCGAGAGCCGAAGTCGAATCACCTCGGATATTTTTTCATTGATTTGAGTCTGGGAATTAAGTCCGGTCGGAACCCGACGCTGACCGATTGTCGCGCGGCAGCACGCGCTCCGGAATCATCACTGATCCCTGCATGATCATGCGGGCGGTGCGGACGATGCCGGCGGCGATTATTTCGGGCCCGGCGTCCCCGCTCTCGAGCGTAAGTGTCAGGTGAAGCAGGCCAACCGGATGCTCGATGGAAAATACCGGGCGATCCACGGCGTCAAGCGGCGTCGCCAGCGAGTGGACGACCGTTCCATCTGCCAGACAGGCGTAAGCGAGGGCAATGCCGCCGGTGATCGCATGGGTCTCGTGCGCCTTATCGGGTACGAAATAGCGCGATGTTACGTTGCCGTCGGCGCGCGGCGGCGCGGCGATGATGATTTTCGGGACCACGTTGTCGGAGACGTCACCGAGCCCCATCCGTTCGCCGGCTTCGCGGCGCATCGTCTCGACCTTCGCAAAAAATGCCGAATCCGCGTTCAGCTCCGCCGCGCTTTCATACCCGGTTTTGCCGATATCCGAGGCGCGCAGAATCATCACCGGCATGGCCGCGTCAACCAGGGTGACATCGATGCTGTCGATGCGTTCCGTCCGCTTGCCGGTCGGGAACAACGCGTCCGTATACGAGCCGATCGCCTGCATGAAATTGAGCAGGATCGGCGCGCCGCTGCCGGGGACCCCGTCGATCGACGTATCGCCCTCGAATTCGACGTGACCGCCGGGGGTCTGGATCACGGCTTCTACCAACCCGTTGGTATTGACCTGATATATGCGAACCCGGGTTTCGCCATCTTTGGCCGGCACAAGACCGGTTTCGATCGCGTAGGGGCCGACCCCCGCCAGCATGTTGCCGCAGGTCGGACCGTAATCGACCGATGCCTGGTCGACGGACACCTGGGCAAAAAAATAATCAACATCGCAATCGTCGCGTTCCGACGGGGAGATAATCGCGGTCTTGCTGGTCACCGATGTTGTGCCGCCGACCCCATCGACCTGACGCGCGTCGGGCGAGCCGAAAGCCGCCAGCAGGATGCCGTCCCATAAATCACGATCCTCAGGCAGATCGGTCTTGTTGAAATACAGACCGCGCGACGTGCCGCCGCGCATGAAGATGGCCGGGATCGCTGATTGCATCGTGTTGGGTTCCCACCCTGAATGGCTCGTTAAACCAATAACATTTTTTAGCTCCGGGAGTCAGGGTCCCGTTGTCGGGCGTATCGCCAAGCCAATTCCAAGCTGATAGATATCGTCCTAGAAAAATCGCAGGGGTCAAAAAATGAGCGACAAGAATTGGGACGTTATCATTGTGGGCGGCGGCAATGCCGCGTTTTGTGCGGCCCTCGCCGCGCACGAACAGGGCGCTTCCGTGGTTATGCTGGAAGCCGCGCCGGTCGACGAGGCCGGCGGCAATTCGGCGTTCACGGCCGGCGCCATGCGCGTCGTCTATAACGGCGTCGAGGATATCCTCAAACTTGTGCCCGATCTGTCCAAAACCGAGATCGAGACGACCGATTTCGGCACCTATACACAGGACCAGTTCTTCGACGACATGGCGCGCGTCACCCAGTACCGCGCCGATCCGGATCTGGTCGAAACGCTGGTCACGCAAAGCCTGGATACATTGATGTGGATGCGCGAAAAGGGCGTCCGCTTCGTCCCTATTTATGGTCGCCAGGCATTCAAGATCGACGGCAGGTTCGTGTTTTGGGGCGGGCTGACCCTGGAAACCGTCGGCGGCGGCCCCGGGCTCATTGAGATGTGGACCGACATTGCAGAACGCGAAGGCATCGAAGTCCGCTACGAGACCCGTGCGCTCGACCTGATCTCGGAGAACAACCGGGTGAGCGGCGTCAAGGTGCGCGACAATGACGGCGAATATGACATGACCGGCAAGACCGTGATCCTCGCGTGTGGCGGGTTCCAGGCCAATACCGAAATGCGCACGCGCTATCTCGGCCCGGGCTGGGATCTGGCGAAAGTCCGCGGCACAAGGTTCAACACCGGCGAAGGCATTCGCATGGCGATGGATATCGGCGCCAGTCCCTACGGCAACTGGTCGGGCTGTCACGCCGTTGGCTGGGAAATGAATGCACCGGAATTCGGCGACCTCGCGGTCGGCGACCAGTTCCAGAAACATTCTTATCCGTTTGCGATCATGGTCAACGCTACCGGCAAGCGATTCGTCGACGAGGGTGCGGATTTCCGCAACTACACCTATGCCAAGTACGGGCGGGTGGTTCTCGAACAGCCGGGCCAGTTCGCCTGGCAGATTTTCGACCAAAAAACCAAACATCTGCAGCGCGACGAATACAATATTCGCCAGATCACCAAGGTCACGGCAAATACGATCGAGGAGCTCGCCGGCAAACTCGACGGTGTAGACGCCGATGCCTTCGTCACCGAAATCGCCGAATACAACGCGGCGGTCAATCAGGACATCGAGTTCAACCCGAACGTGAAGGACGGGCGCACGACAGAGGGGCTACCCGTCGACAAGACCAATTGGGCCAACACCATCGATCAGCCGCCCTATGAAGGTTACGCCGTTACCTGCGGTGTGACTTTCACCTTTGGCGGCCTGCGCATCAACAACGAGGGTGAGGTGCTGAACCGAGATTTGAAGCCAATTCGCGGGTTGTTTGCGGCCGGTGAACTGGTCGGCGGCATCTTCTACTTCAACTACCCGGGCGGCTCGGGCCTGACTTCGGGTTCGGTGTTCGGTAAGCAGGCGGGCACATCCGCCGGAAAGCGCGCGGCGGGAAACTGATGCCGCACGGCGCAGACAACGGTTTGACGCGATGAATCTCGCCGAAGCCCTCGACCAGAATGCCCTGCGGCGGCCCCGGGCGCCGGCCGTCATCACCGCAGATGGCACAATCGACCATGCCGGGTTTCGCGACATGGTGTGCCGCCGCGCCGCCCATCTGGCGTCGCTGGGCGTCGAGCGCGACGATATCGTCGGGGTCAATCTCAAAGATACCCCCGAGCATTTGGCGGCGTTGTTCGCGGTCGCGCGGATCGGGGCGGCAGCACTGCCGATGGACTGGCGGTGGACAATAGACGAGAAATCCCGCCTGGCGGAATTCTTCAAACCGCGCCTGGTGCTTTCGGAACCGGACGATCCGTTTTCCGCTATCGCCGGCGGCTGGCACACGGTTTGCGTCGATGACAATTGGCAAAGCGGAATTGCCGCTGCCGATCCGGAAGCGGTCGCGCTGGCAGACGGCGATCCCCCGTTGTTGCTGGCGCTGTCGTCCGGCACCACAGGGATCCCCAAAGGTCCGCTGATCTCCCACAATCAGTTTTTTTCCCGGTTCATGATCTATTTCGTCACGCTGGGGTTTTCTGAACGCACCCGGTATCTGTGTGCCACGCCGCTCTATTTCGGCGGCAGTCGCGGCTATTCGATGTGTTCGGTTTACGCTGGGGGCACTGCGATCCTGTATCCACCCCCATACGAGATGACCGACCTGCTGGCAGTTGCGGAAACCCATGCTGCCACCAAACTGTTCCTGGTACCGACATTGCTGCGCCGGGTGCTCGACCTGCCGCCGCGCGCCGACGGAAAGCTGCTGATGCCAGGCCTCGACATGCTGTTTTCCACCGGCGCTATCCTTCACCCGGAGGAGCGGGCGGGGCTGATGCGCAACGTGTCGCCATATTACCTGAATTTTTACGGCTCAACCGACGGCGGCGGCGCGACGGCGCTATTCTGGCACGACCCGCCGGAGGCGTCGGCGTCGGTCGGGCGTCCGGTATTCGGCGCCGAGATCGACATTGCCGGCGCAGACGACGCGTCTCTCCCCACCGGAGAAGTCGGACGCATCCGGTACAAGCACCCGGGAACGGCAACGGGATATTATAACGACCCCGACGCCAGCCTCGAGGCGTTTCGCGGCGGCTGGTATTATCCGGGCGATCTGGGGTGGCGCGACGAGGACGGCTTCCTCTATCTCGCGGGCCGCGTCAAGGACATGATCATCCGGGGCGGCGTTAACATCTACCCGGCCGAAATCGAACACGTGCTTAGCCAGCATGAAACCGTCATCGAGGCCGCGGTCGTCGCCTGGCCGTCACGCGAATTCGGCGAGGAAATTGCCGCTTTTGTCGTCGCCCGGACGACAATGGATTCGCAAACGCTTATCGCCTGGTGCACAGGCAAGCTCGCCCGCTACAAGTTGCCGCGCGAAATATTCTTCGTTGAGGACTTGCCCAAAAGCGGTGTCGGCAAAGTGTTGAAGGCGGATCTGGAAAAACGGCTGGCGGCGCTATAACCGTGCCCGGCTCCGCTGCCGCCGCACTCCGATCAGCGCAATACCTGCCAGAATGAATACGAAGCAGCCCGGCGCCGGGATCGCTTCGGCAAATCCGTTTACCTCGACAAAGATTTCAATGTCTTCGAAATCCTCGGGGTCGATGATCAAAGAGAAAGCCAGCGGTGTCCCCAAATTCGAAAACGACGAAACAGGTGGGCCGAACAAAGCGTCCGCTTCGACGGTTTCGATGAAATCCAGACCCGAGGAAAAAAACGGAATAGGCATCGACGCCGGCGAAGGCGAGCGCGTCCTCGAGCAGAAAATCGTCGACGCTTGCGTCGGTCATGAGATCGACGACCAATTCGAATGAAAATTCGACGGTATCGCTCATCGACAAATTTTCGATGGTGATCAAGCCGAAAGCAGCATTGAACGCGTCGGCATATCCGATCGGATCGGCCGTGCCTGAAGCTGTGAGATCGATCGTCAAGCTGTCGCCGATACGCAGCGCTGTCGGATCGTCAAAATCGGTCGGAGTCAGCCCTGGCGAGACTGCCGAAGTGGTCGAGCCACTGGCGGCACCTACGGTGAAAACCTCTGCAAGCGGCGCACTCCCGAATGGATCGGTTTCAAATACCCCGCCGAGTATTTCGATGTCGAGCGGGTCGCCCGAGGTCAAATTGGTGATTCCGGTCACCGTCAGCGAAACGGAAGCCGACGCCGACGCCGAAAACAGGGTGGTCGCCTGAGCCCCGGTTGTGATCAACAGGGGCGCCACGAAAATGGCACTCAGGAATGGGGCTGCACGCACTACGCAATTCGGAAAACGGGCCGTGACTGGCACCCCTCGTTCTGCGTTAAAAGTCGTAGCAACTATTCGGTGCAAGAATCGTGCCATCGCAATAAGCCAATAAAATCGAAAACCCGAAATTGCCAATGTTCATGCTCCAGTTCAAAAAGCCGGCTAAGGACAGCAAGTGGAGCCGGGCCAACTGGTTCACCCGCAACTGGTCGAAGGCCAATCCCGGCAAGAACGCCGCCGAATGGTATCAGTCCGACGCCCGCGTGAAGACGGAGCTGAAACAGACCGGCGTGCTGGGCATTCCCGGGCTCAAGCCGCCCAAGGAATAAGGCCGCGCGCGTATCGCAATAGTCTGGCGGCGTTGGCACTCGCAGCAGCGATCGTCGTCGCGCCGGGAACGGCGCCAGGTGTTGCGCAGACGGCGTCGCCGCCGCTGCCCTTCGAAATACTGTTCGGCGGCGCGTTCAGCCTGGTTGACCATGATGGTAGACAACGCACCGACCGGGATTTCCACGGCAAATTCCTGCTGATCTATTTCTACTACACCTACTGCCCGTCGATCTGCCCGACCAACCTCGCCCATATAGCCGACGCGCTGAAGCGGTTCGGCCCCGCCGGCAAGCGCGTGCAGCCGGTGTTCACCACCACCGACCCCGGCCGGGATACGCCGATGCAGATCCACGACTACGTGAAGAAATTCGACGACCGCTTTATCGGGCTGACCGGCACCGAAGCGCAGATTCGCGATGTCACGCGCAAATACGGGGTTCACCGCCGCAAGGTACGCGACCCTGATGCCGAATTCGATGGCAGCAACGACAAGGACACTTATCTGGTCGACCATTCGTCAATTACCCATCTTGTCGGTCCCGACGGTAAATTCGTGACCCTGTTCCCTCACGACACCACAGGAGATGTGATGGCCCAGCGGATGCGTAAATACCTCGATCGGCAGAAAGCAGCGACGGAGTAACGCGCGCGATACGCTTGCTCCGCATTGCTGTTTGCATCCGAACAGTGGCAGCGTCATGATCGTCATGGTCGGCCACTCGGTCGACTGCCGGCGGGAGACTATACATGACGATTTCCTTTACGTTGAACGGCCAGAATGCCTCGACCGACGCCGCACCAACGCGCCGGTTTGCCCATGTTCTGCGCGACGATCTCGGATTTACCGGCACCAAAGTTGGCTGCGACGCGGGAGACTGCGGCGCCTGCACAATTCTGGTCGATGGGGAACAAATTTGCGCCTGTATCGTACCGGTTGCCCAGATACAGGGCCGGGATGTGATTACGGTCGAAGGACTGGAAACGGCTGATGGGCAATTGTCCGCGCTGCAGGACGCATTTCGCATACATGGCGCCGCGCAATGTGGCATCTGTACGCCCGGCATGCTGATGGCGGCCGCCGATTTGCTCAACCGCAACAGCGATCCTGACACCGGCGACATTGAAGATGCCCTGGGTGGCGTCCTGTGCCGCTGCACTGGGTATTCGAAAATCGTGGACGCGGTAATTCACGTCGTCCGACCCAATGGCGTTGCCTATGAAAATCCCGATTCCGGCAAGGCGATGGGCGCCCGGGCGCTAAAGACGGACGGGTTGCAGAAACTGAACGGCGCGGAAATATTCGGTGCCGACGCTGCGCCGGACGATGCGCTGTGGGTGCGCGCGGTGCGGTCTCCCCACGCCAGCGCGACCTTCACGATCGGATCGTTCGACGACCTTCACCGCAAACATCCCGGGTTGAAGCGCATCATCACCGCCGACGATGTGCCCGGTGAAAAATATTTCGGATGCTATCCAGACCTGAAAGACCAGCCGGTCCTGGCAATCGACGAAATCCGGTTTCGGGGCGAGGCTGTCGCCGCCCTGGTCGGCGATTACGCCAGCGTTTACGGCATTCGCGACGAGGAGCTACCGATCGAATATCGGCCGCGTGTACCTATCACCGGGATTGAAGAGGCGCTCGCCGACGATGCGCCGCGGATTCATGAAAACAATCCGGGTAACATTCTCGCCCACGGCTATGTGCGCAAGGGCGACGCCGTAGCGGCGATGAAACGGGCCGATGTCGTGGTCGAGGACAGCTTTGAGACCGCCTTCGTCGAGCACGCATATATCGAGCCCGAAGCGGGCTGGGCGCGCCGTGTCGGCGACCGTCTTGAAATCACGGTAACCACCCAGAGCCCGTATCTGGTGCGCGACGAGATGGCCCGGATTATCGGCGTGTCCAACGAAGAAATTCATGTCATCCCCACCGCCTGCGGCGGCGGGTTCGGCGGCAAGCTGGATTTGTCGGTGCATCCGCTTATCGGTATCGCCGCCTGGCTGCTCGACCAGCCGGTGCGCTGTGTCTTCAACCGCATAGAATCGATGTCATCCACGACCAAGCGGCACCCATCGCGGATTTTCGCGCGATACGGCTGCACCTCCGAAGGCGATCTGGTCGCCTACGAACTGAACGGCGATTTCAACACCGGAGCTTATTCGTCATGGGGACTGACGGTGAAAGACCGCGTCCCGGTGCATTCGACCGGACCGTACTACGTTCCCAACGTCGAAGCCAAAACCTGCGCGGTCTATACCAACGACACACCGGCCGGCGCGTTCAGAGGGTTCGGCATTCCCCAGGCGGCGATTGCCCACGACACCCTGATGGACCGGATGGCCGAACAGATCGGCATGGACCCCCTCGAATTCAGGTACCGAAACGCCATCCGCAAAGGCCAGGAGACCGTCAGCGGGCAGCTGCTACACGCCAGCGCCGGCCTCGATCAATGCCTTGACGCCCTGCGCGACCCCTGGAAAAAAGCGCGCGCGGATGCCGAGGCATTCAACGCGAAAAACGACGGCACCCGGCGCCGCGGCGTCGGGATCGGGTGTATGTGGTACGGCTGCGGCAACACTTCGATGTCGAACCCGTCGACGATGCACATGGGCGTCGATCCCGACGGGATCGTCACCCTGTATTCGGGGGCGCAGGACATCGGCCAGGGCACCAACACCACAATGATCCAGGTTGCCGCCGATGGGCTCGGCGTCAGGATGGACCAGATAAAGCTGGTCTGGGGAGATACCGACCTCACCGCCGATGCCGGTAAAAGCTCGGCGTCGCGCCAGGCCTATATATCCGGCAAGGCGGCGATGCTGGCGGGAATGGATTTGCGGACGCAGATACTCCGGCTTGCCAATGTCGGCGATGACGCCACGATCGAGCTGCGCGACGGCGCCGTTGTAGTCATCGAACACGACACGATGCATGAAATCGATCTCGCCAAGCTTCCGGCCGACAAGAGACATGGCAATGTACTCTTCGCCGAAGGGACGTTCGATCCGCCGACCACGGCGCTGGATGAATACGGGCAAGGCGAACCATACGGAACATACGCCTTCGGGGCACAGGTTGCGGCGGTCGAGGTCGATACCGAGCTCGGCACGGTCAAGGTCATGCATGTATGGGCCGCCCATGACCTTGGGGCGGCGATAAATCCGCTTCAGGTCGAGGGACAGATTCATGGCGGGGTTGCGCAGGGACTTGGGCTGGCGCTGATGGAGGAATTCATCCCGGGGAAAACCGAGAACCTGCACGATTACCTGATTCCCACTTTCGGGGACGTGCCGCCGATCGACGTGTTTCTGATCGAAGACCCGGAGCCGACGGGTCCTTATGGCGCCAAGGGCATCGGCGAGCCCGCGCTGATCCCTACCCCGCCGGCGATATTCGGTGCGATCTATCACGCGACCGGCGTGCGCATGAAACGCGCGCCGGCCACCCCTCACCGTGTCCGCGCGGCGATCCTCGCGGCCGAGGCCGGTGCGGTAGCGTAACAAGGAAAGAGAGGAAATTATGGGTGTCGATGCGAATCTGGTTGGATTGTTTAAGGCGGAACTCGAACTGTGCAAGGTCGGCCCCGGCGAGACGGTATCGGTCCTGTCGGAGGGTGAGGTCCGGGCCGATTACGCCCAGGCGTTCCTCCTGGCAGCGCAGCAACTGGGCGCGACCGCCTTCCACGTGAACGTGCCGCCAAAGGTGGCATCGCAAGGGTTTGCCGGCAATATGGGCAAAACTGCAATCGCCGGAAACCGCGCCGCGATAGAGGCGCTGAAAAGTTCCGACATCGTGATCGATCTGATGTTTCTGCTGTTCTCCGAAGAACAGCTCGAAATCACCAATTCCGGGACCCGAATGCTCCTGGTGCTGGAACCGGTCGAGGTTCTGTCGCGCATGTTCCCCGATAACGACCTGCGAAAACGGGTCGAGTTCGGCGCGGACCTGCTCCGCAAAGCCGAGCAACTGCATATCACGTCGCCGTCCGGCACCGATATCATCTACAAGCTCGGCAATTATCCGGTGATTACCGAATACGGATTTACGGACGAACCGGGCCGCTGGGATCACTGGCCAAGCGGATTTCTGTTTACCGGCGGCGATGATGAAGGTGTCGACGGCACGGTCGTTCTGGCCCCCGGCGACATCATCTGCGCGTTCCGGCGCTATGTCGAAAACCCGGTCCGGCTGACCGTTGAGCGGGGATTCGTCACCGAGATCGAGGGCACGGGACTGGAAGCGTCTCTCCTGCGCAATTACATGGCAAGCTTCAACGACAAGCGGGCCTACGCGATCTCCCATATCGGCTGGGGACTGAACCAACTGGCCGACTGGCATCACATGGCGGTTGCCGACCCACAGCAGGAAATCGGCATGGACGCATTGGCGTTTTACGGCAATATCCTGTTTTCGACCGGCCCCAATCAGGAACTTGGCGGGACCAACGACACGCCCTGCCATCTCGACATACCGCTGCGCGACTGCTCGCTGCGGCTCGACGACATGGAAATCGTCAATGCCGGCAGGGTCGTGCCGGCGGAGATGCAGGCCCCATGACCAGCGACGCCCGCCATTCGGCCCCGTCCCGTGGACGTCACGTCACCGTGAGCGGCGTACGTCTTCACTATCTCGACCTCGAAAACACCGGCGGGGAAAGCGCGAACCCGCCGATCGTCCTGATCCCCGGCATCACCAGTCCGGCCATCACCTGGGAGTTTGTCGGCCAGCGCCTGGCGGCGTTCGCCCACGTCATGATCCTCGACAATCGCGGGCGCGGTCTGTCGTCGGGCGGCGCGGAGCTCGGTTATTCGCTGGAGGATTACGCGCACGACGCAGCCGGTCTGATCGAGCAGCTCGGTCTGGAAAATGCCGTCGTATTGGGTCATTCGATGGGCGGACGCGTTGGGTTCAAGCTCGCCGCCCTGCGCCCTGATCTTGTCGGCAGTCTGATCGCCGCCGACCCGCCGGTGACCGGGCCGGGGCGGCGTCCCTATCCGATCCCGCTGCAATGGTATCTCGACGGGATCGACGCGGCGTCGCGCGGCGACAAGGAAGACACGTCATCGCCGATCCTCAAAAACTGGAGCGCCGACCAGCTGGCGCTCCGCGCTGAATGGCTGCCGAGTTGCGACAAGACGGCAATCGCCGCGTCGCACGCATCGTTTCACGACGAAGACATCCATTCTCTTCTGCCAGCAATCCGGTGCCGGTCTCTTTTGATCTATGCGGAGAACGGAAATACAGTCGATGAAGACGACGCGAAGGAAATCATTGCGACCATCAACGATTGCCAGGCGGTCAGGATCGACGGCGTGGGCCATATGATCCCGTGGGACGATCTTGACGGCTTCGTGACGGCGGTGCGCGGATTCGTGGAAAATTGATCGGAATTCGGCAGGAAAGGGTGGAAGAAAAATATGGCAAAGAATGCGCGTATTGCGATTATCGGCGCGGGGCTCGGCGGAATACCGGCAGCGGCCATGCTGCGGGCACGGGGCCAGAACGTGACGATCTACGAACAGGCGCCCGCATTTGCGCGGCTTGGTGCGGGGATCAATCTCGGACCCAACATCATGAAGATCATGCGCGAAATCGGGATCGAGGATCAGTTGCGTCGGACCGGCATCGAGCCGAATTCCTGGGCCAACCGGGAATGGAATACCGGGCGGATGCAGTTCGAATTCATGATGAAGGGCGAATTGGGCCGGGATTACGGCGCGCCCTATATGCTGATCCACCGCGGCGACTTTCACGCCATCCTGGCGCAAGCCGTCCCGCCGGAAACCGTCCAGTTCGGCAAGCGCCTGATCGGCATCGACGAAAAGGAATCGGTCGTCGAATTGTCTTTCGATGACGGCACGACGGCGGAGGCGGACATCGTCATCGGCGCAGACGGCATCAATTCGATGGTGCGGGAACTCATCCTCGGGCCGGAGGAGCCGACCTATACCGGTTTCGTTGCCCACCGCGCGATTTTCTCGCGCGCGCTTATCAAGGCGCCACTGCCGCACGACTTCACCAAATGGTGGTCTGACGACTCTCACGAGGCCGCCGATGACCGCCATATTCTGGTCTATTATCTCGACCGGACCCGGGAAGAAATTTATATCGTTTCGGGCGTGCCCGACCGCAACTGGGACAGTGGCGTGTCCTATGTCGATGCCGATCTGGACGAGATGATCGACGTGTTCGACGGGTTTCACGACGATCTGATGCAGGTGCTGTATGCCTGTCCGGCGGCAACGAAATGGCCGCTCTTCGACCGCAAACCACTGCCGCTCTGGAGCCAGGGCCGCGTTGTCCTGCTCGGCGACGCCTGCCACCCGATGAAACCGCATCTCGGCCAGGGCGCCGCCATGGCCGCCGAGGACGCGGTGATTCTGGTCCGTTGTCTCGAACAATTCGGCTATGAAGACTTAAAAGGCGCCTTCGCGCTTTATGAGACCAGCCGCAGGGCCCGGACGTCGGACGTCCAGCATCATTCTTATAAAAACCAGTGGATGCGCCACGAGACCGACCCCGACTGGGTGTTTGGCTACGACGCGATCACCCAGGAGCTTGGCGTCGAAGCGGGCGTCGCGGGTGACTGACGGGATGGTCTGAACGGTTCGAGCCGTTTGCCGCGAGCATTGTTTCAGATCCGCTGCTATCCCGAAGCGCGATTCCTTCATCGTTTCGCGGGAAAATGCATCCAGCCGGTGATGATGTACTTGACCCCGGAATTCAGAATCCGGCCCGAATGGGCATGCGTCCACTCGGCGGGCCAAATCAGGGTCATGCCCCTTTGCGGTTGGACATCGAGATCGTAGTGAGAAAAATACGTCGATCCGCCATCCTCAACATCGTTCAGATACGTCATCCAGGCAAAGACGCGATGTAACGTCGATAACGAGCCGCGTTCGGTATGAACTCTCTGGAAATGATCGCCCGGTTGATAGCGTTGGATATTGAACGACCCGATATCTATACACGGCAAAAATGTTTCCAGAAACGGCCATTGCTTCAGATAATCCGCATAACATTCATATAATAATTCGATATATTCTTTAAATGGCTCATGACCGGCTTTGGAAATGTCGGCGGGATGGATGAGGATATCGGTTGTCTTCTTGATTTCCCTCTCCTGTCCCCCGGCCAGATCACCGGGCCGCTGTCTGGTTGGATGAGCTTCGAAAAATCTGACAATCTGGTCGCACATATTTGCCGACTCCGTCATCCAGGACCCGATGAAATGCGGCTGCGCGCCCAGGTTCTCCAGGCCGATGCGCTTCAAAACAGTTCACCGTGACCGACGGTCACGCCTGCGCCGACATCGAAACGGATGACGCCGGAGGCATTTGCGAGCGCTTCCAGCCCCTCGCGGTGTTTACCTGCATCCATCAAAACTTCTCCAAGCCCCCTGGCAGCATCTTCATATTCGGGCTTTAAGTCCACTGCCCGGCGGAAGCTGGCCAATGCCTCTTCGAGCGCGCCGATGTCGCGAAGGGCGACGCCCAGATTCTTGTGAAATTCGGCATTGTCCGGGCTCAACTGCACGGCGCGCCGACAACTGGCAACAGCACTTTTAAAGTCTCCATTCTGTCGATACACATTTCCGAGATTGTTATGAGCGCCGGCATAATCGGGATGTATCCGCAGCGCCTGCCGAAAACTGGCCACGGCCCTATCCAGGTCGGCATTGCCGGTAAGAACGTTTCCCAGGTTGTTATGCGCGACGGCATAGTCCGGGCGTATCTGCAACGCGCGCCGGTAGCTCGCCCCTGCGCCGTCAAGTTCGCCCTGGTTTTTCAGAGCATTTCCCAGATTGTTGTGGGCTTCCGCAAAGTCCGGCGCCAGCCGGGTCGCCTGTTTGCCGGCCGCGACCGCATCATCGGTCTGCCCGGCCTGCAACAGACAATTGCTCAGGTTGGAGAAGATCGTCGCATCTTCCGGGTTTCGGGCGGCGGCTTCGGTTAGTTCGCGCACGGCGGCACGATTGTTTCCCATCGATACATAAACGGCGCCAAGAAGACCCCGGATAGTGGCGGTATCCTTGTCCTTCAGCGATTCATTGAGAAGCATAAGCAGCTTTTTCTCTGTTTCCGCGAAACGGGAGGCGCGTGCGTCTTGAAGCGCAGCGTCAAACAAATTCTGAGCGTCCACTGACTCGATAACCTGACATATAAATCCAGAGCGGCGACGCACGACTATACCGCTATCGACACCCGCATTGAAGATAAACGGCGACGGGGGT
>Ga0209403_10003006_pt1 | contig 19465 bp, 19 predicted proteins | sample ArcticOcean_MG_C_8_FD_187440 | JGI IMG/M metagenome (GOLD analysis project Ga0209403, IMG submission 187440) | Marine microbial communities from western Arctic Ocean - ArcticOcean_MG_CB11_86 (SPAdes) (version 2) | ecosystem: Environmental > Aquatic > Marine > Oceanic | place: Arctic Ocean... | reverse complement strand
GCGATGATCAATGACGACCCTCAGGTCATCGAAGCGGCGGCCATCTATCTGATCATCGTGCCGATTGGTGTCGGCTTTGGCGGTGTGATGAACACGGTCACGCAAGCCTTCAACGCGCTCGGCAAACCCATGCCGCCGCTGGTACTGACAGTCCTGCAGACGCTTGTGGTCTATGTTCCACTCGCGATTGTGGGCAACATGCTATGGGGCTACAAAGGCATCTTCGGAGCGCTGGCGCTAACCTCGACCGTGCTCGGCATCGTGAGTTGGGTGTGGATTCTGCGGATGATCGATGCGCATGTCGCGGCGCAAGGGGCCGCCGCCCGCTGATGGCTGGCGTCAATTAGCTGCGCTCAATCGATGTAATGTGACCCCCGCGAAGACGAGCGAGAGTCCAGCGCCCAGAAGCTGCCAGTTGCCCGCGTCGATGGCGAGGACCGCAAGATCCGGAAAGGCGATGGCGACCCCGCCGAGCCCGATGAGCCACGGCGCAACGTGGCCGCGCACCTTGCCGATCAGGGGCAGATAGCGTTGGGCAGACCCGGCGATCAGAAAGCAGCCGATCATCACCTCGACCATCGCAATGAGGGCGGCGGCCACCGTGTCGGCGAGAACGAGGGCAGGGTCGAGCACGAAGAAGAACGGAATTAGGTAGATGACCACCCCCAGTCGCATCGCTGTGAATCCGGTTTTGATGGGATCTGCGCCCGCGATTGACGCGGCGGCGAAGGCACCGAGCGCGACCGGTGGCGTGATGAAAGACAGCATGCCCCAGTAGAGAATAAAGAGATGCACGGCGACCGGATTGAGGCCGCCTTCAATCAAGGCCGGGGCGAGCACGATTGCGAGGAAAATGTAGGCCGCGGTCACGGTCATGCCGATACCGAGAACAAAGCTCGTCAGCGCGCCCATGACGAGAAGGACCGCAACCGAGCCGCCCGCGATGAAGAGCAGTTCATTGATGAGGGTGCCTGCAAGCCCGGTGACTGACAGAGCCCCGATGATGAGGCCAATCCCGGCGAGGATGACGAGCAATTCCACCAGCAACTCGCCCGAACCGCGCACAAAGCCGAGCAGCTTCGCGCCATCGAAGCGATGCTTTTTTGAGAACTGGTTGACGACCAGCAGGCATGCCGTTGCGGCCCAGGGCGCGAGTGCTTCGCGCTGCATGACGAGTAACAGGACAACGAGCAGGACAAAGGCGGCAATATAGTACCAGCCTTCCTTCAGGGTCGTCAGGATCGATGGCAGCTCGCTCGCGTCGAGGCCAGTCAGCCCCTCGCGCGCCGCGTAGGCGTCAAGTTGCATAAAGAGCGCAGAGAAATAGAGCAATGCCGGAATGGCGGCGGCGAGGGCCACCTGGTAGTACGGGATGCCCAGAAACGTCGCCATGACGAAAGCGGTCGCGCCCATGATAGGCGGTAGCAACACGCCGCCGGTTGACGCACAGGCCTCGACGCCCGCTGCGGTTTGTGGCGAAAAGCCGTTCTTCATCATCGCGGGGATGGTGAGTTGGCCGGTCGTCAACACGTTGGTGATGACACTGCCGCTCATGGAACCCATCAGTCCACTTGCGATGATGGCAACCTTGGCCGGTCCACCCCGGACGCGACCAAAAATGGCGAAGGCGAAGTCGATGAAGAACTGACCACCGCCAGTATGTTGCAGTGCGACCCCGAAGATCAGAAAACCAATGACGAGGTTCGCAAATGTGCGGAACGGCAAGCCGAGCAGGCTCTCGATACTCATGGCGTGATAAGCGGCAGTTTCGGGAAGGCCGGTCGCCATTCCGGAGATGACTTCTGGCATCTGGTCTGCGACCAGCGGGTACAGTGAGAAGAGGGCCACGAGGGTAAAGAGCGCGATGCCAGCGACCCGGCGCACGGCTTCGAGCACGAGTATCCACAGGACTACGCTGACAACGATTGCGTCAAGGGGCGCGACGAACTCCCAGCCTTCATCGAGAATCAAGGTCGCGTGGCCAAATAGCCAAAAACTGCAATACGCGGCTGCAGCGGCAAGGGCAACGTCAACGAGCAGCAGGTCAAACTTTGGATTTGACCGGTAGCGCAGGAACGCAAGTGGCAGCAAGAGACCAATCAGCGCGTAATAGAAGTGGGTTTCCAATTGGATCAGGGCGTCGAGGTATGGCTCGCCCAGGAGACGCAAATTGTCGAGCGTCAGGATGACGGCGGCGAGTGTGACCAAAACGAGGGCGATGCCCAACAGTCCGGTTGTCTCCCGGTGTTTGCCGAGGGTCACTCTCTCGTCCGCGTCATCGTTCAAGGTCATGTCTCACTGCCAGATCTCGTCCACGGCCCCTCTTTCCCGGCCCCTCTTTCCCGGTCCCTCTTTCCTGGTCCTCTTTTTCGGTCCGAAGGCCACCGCGTCAAAGGGACTCATTCCCAGACCGGGTCGAACCCGCCTTCCCGGAGGCGCACTGCTCGCAGCTTCATCCAGGTGGTGTGAAAGTCTTCCGGCGCACTGATGCCGAGTTTCATCATGTGAGACCACGCATCCTGTAATCGCGCCTGGCGCGCAAGAAGCTGCTGGTTGTGATTGTCGTGCGCCGCCGTCCACGCGCCGACCGCTCCGAAGTAGTCCACGGCGGCGTCGTGAAACGGCACGACCCAGGAGAGCTTCTGTCTTTCCAATGCCCAGCCAATAGAGCCGGGGTCTGCATTCTTGAAGTCGTCATAGCCCGTATGGATCGCATGCACCAGGTTGTAGACGAGGTCTGCGTCCTGACTCGCGAGGGTGACCAGCAGCGGGTAGGGATAGGTGGCCCCTTCGTGCGGATGTGCTTCTGATAGCGCTGCACCGCGCGTTGCCATGTTGGGTGTGAAGTAGGGTGCAATGTCGTGGATTCGCTCCCAGCAGGCGGTGTCGTCATGCGGCACCGGCAACCAGTGAATACCATCGGGCGAAGCTTCGAGTTTGCGCGTAGGCCCGGAGACGGTCGTGGCGTACGCCGCGTCCACGTGTCCGTCGATGATGCCGTTCCACATCGCGTTGTAGCCAGGGAACTCAACCCGCGTGACATCAGACCAGGACAGATCGCCGCAGGCGAGCAGGGCCTCCGTGGAAATGTTGACGGCGGGCGCGCCACGCACCCAGGGCACGCGCTTGCCGCGAAGGCCGCGAATATCGGTGATGCCGGAGGCAGCCGTTACGGCAATCGCCTGGTTGGAAAGGCCAACCGACATCATGACAAGCCGAATCGGCATCGGCCCCCACTTTGCCGTCGCAAACTGAAAGGTGCCTTCCTGCGCGAAGTAGGTCGAGACGCCATTGGCGACGAACTGCACACGGTTCACTTTCAGGGGCAGCAGGCGGGAGATGTCGTTCTTGCCGGGTATCACGCGCAGCGTCACACGGTGCCGATCTTTCAGCATCTTGGCGATGGCGACGGACTGGTTGTAGCCGGTCGTACCAAGGTTGTATGCGCTCCAGGCCATCGCGCGCGGCAGTTTAATGTCTTTGGCTACTATTGATGGGGCGTTAATTGCCGGGGCTGCAATTGACGTGGCTGCCGCCGTGGCCATCAGAGCGAGGGCAATTAGCCCGCCAAAATAGACGGTTCGCGAGGCGCTTGGATGCAATGGACATCTCGGAAATCGGCCACTATAAGCCATTTTCTGCAAGCCCCTTTTCTTCATGAGCATGAGCAAACCCGGTTCTGGCACGCGTGCGTCTGCATTCAGGATGACATCGTCGAGCACGATCTCGCTCGCAAAGCCCCCGAGGTTAGTCGTGTGCCCCCAGTTGTGGAAGCTGATGTCCATGCTGGTGGCGTCGGCAGTGAGCGCAACCTGATAACGCTGGTCGAGCCCGAAGCTGTTGCTTCCCGCCGGCAGCAGCAGATGCCGCGTGTCGCCGTCGATCTCAAGGCCAAACACGCCGGTGTGGCCACCGGGGCCGCCGTTGCCCTCGCCGGTGACCCAGAAATCAAGCAGGTAGCTCGCACCCGCGGTCAGGCCGCCTACAGTCTGTCCGAGCACCACCGGGTCATACCCCTCGGCGTGGGTGAAGCCGGTGATACCACTGATTTCGCCGTTTGCCGCAATTGAGATGGCACCGGAAGCCGTCGTCAGCCAGTTGCCGAAATAGACCATGTTCGTGCCATGCGCTGCGGTCTTGCCGAACCCTGGCAGGTCGCCCCACCAGCCGTAGGCACCATCCGACCAGCTTGTCGACCGTACCGCCGGAATGGCCGGTCTCGAAGTTGCCATTGGTCATCAGGTTCGCGGTTCGGTCGCCAACCAGTACATCGCCGGTTGTGATGCTGACGATGCCCGCGTGGGCATAGGCAGCACCGCCGAAAACGATCGCGGCGATGGCGTGCAGAATCAGAGGTTTGTTCATAGGGTTTGTTCGGGTGTGGAAACGGTTTGTCGGGTGTCGTGACCCACTTGCAGACACGGTTCATGTAGTCTGGTCCGGCCGGTCAATCAGCTTGCGGATTGGTTCTGCGTATCCGGCGTCTGGCAGAATGCTGCGTCAAACCCGCAAGCGACCAATGACCGGTCACAAAACAAATACACTAGGTGGAGATTGTATGTACGTTATCGATATGGCATCACTCACGAAAGTTGGCGAATTCGGGTCAAGGGAATGGGGCGAGGCGTGCGCTGCAGCGTCCGTGAAGATCCTGAAAGCGGCCAATCTGCCGACGGACTTTGAGTGGGCGTTTACGGAGTGCTATACGCATCCGCCGGCGCGGCTGATGCCTGAAGGGCGTGAGAAGTGTGGCTATTACATCCTGGTTAAGGACGGCGAGATTAGCGGCGGCGATGGTGAGCCTGAGGAAGCCCTCGCGGTCCGGGGTTTCCACATTCGTGCTCGCTGGGCCGCCATCTGCAATCAGTCAGGCGCGTTCTACGGCAAAGAAGGTGGCCAGAAACGTCGCGATGGAGAGAAATCGTTGCGCGAGTCCATCGAGCGCGAACTCGGCAAGAAGAATCCCTACGGCGAGGTACAACCGTCAGAGATGTACTGGCCCGAAACCGTGAGTGGACCGCTGATGGCGGGTTCCGAAGAAGGCAACGGTTTGCACAACATCGCGGCGACGATGCAGAGCCAGTCACCGGAGTTTGTTGATTTCCCTGTGACCGAAATGCGGGTGCCGATCTTCGATGAGATGACTGACGCGCAGAAGGAGACGTTTTTGGATTTGCTTGCTGTCGAAGGCTGACGCGTAGTTTCCGCCATCGAACTTTAGCGCCATGTTGGGCCGCCTCCATGGAACTGAGTAAAATTTACGTATAAAAATCAGTAATTTATAACAATAATACTGTATATATAAATAGTATTTGTGGTAATGCATTGATCAACTTTTCTACCCTGAACCCTGAACCCTGAACCCTGAACCCTGAACCCTGACACCTGACACCTGACACCTGACACCCTCAACCGGGACACTCGCAACCCGGATACCCTGGAGCAGGACATCCTGACGCTCGCCGGGCACCTCAACGCGGCCGGGTACGGTTTCCTGAAGCTGCTCGACGCCTTTGATGCACGTGAGGGCTGGAGTGGACCCGGGGTGAAGTCCCTCGCCTTTTGGATGAACTATCGGCTCGGTATCAGCGAAGTGGTCGCGCGGGAGAAGGTGCGGGTTGCCCGCGTCTTACGTGATTTTCCATTGATCGACGCTGCGTTCGAGAAAGGTGAAGTTAGCTATTCCAAGGTGCGGACCATGAAGCGCGTGGCAACATCTGGCAACGAGTCACACCTGATGATGATTGCCCGCCACGGCACCGCGAGCCACATGGAGCAACTGGTCCGCGGCTTTCGCAAGCACCAGCGCATCGCCAGACAAGAGACCTCGTCGGTGGCGGAGTGCCGCTGGTTTCAGGAGGACGATGGCATGTACGTCTTTCATCTGCGTCTACCAGCGGAGGATGGCGCGCTCGTCGTCAAAGCGATGGAGTCGATCGTCGAGATGATGCGACAGAGCGATCGCGCCGATGATGTTTCCGCGGAAACATTATTCAGCGAAACATCGCGGCCTGCAGTGTCCAACGCTGGTGACCCCGCTACTCCCGCTACTCCCGCTACTAAGGAAACAGCGACGGAAACAGCGACGTGGTGGCGACTGACGGCGTGAACTGGCCGCAACGTCGGGCGGAGGCGATGACCCGGCTGGCGGGGGCGTGGTTGCGCGATCAGCGGCCGCCAAAGCCCCTGACCGATCAGGTCGAGGTACTCATCCATGTCAATGCCAACGCAGCGACTTCCGATCGCCGGATCGCGGCCGAGGACACCTGCCGGTTGGACTCGGGTGAGTTCCTGGCCCCGTCGGTGGTGTGGCGACTCGCCTGCGACGCACGGGTGCGTACCGTCATCGAGGATGGCGCTGGCAATGTCCTCGACATCGGCAGGCGCACGTTACCGACACGCCTGAAGTTCCCACTACGCGCCCGGGACCGCGGTTGTCGTTTTCCTGGCTGCACTTCGCGTCAGGTCGAGGGTCACCACGTCGAACACTGGGCCGACGGCGGTGCCACGCGCCTCGACAATCTCGTGAGTCTGTGTGCGCACCATCATAATTCCCTGCAGCGGGTCGAATTTCGGGTCGTCGAAGGTGACGGCAACTTCCGCTTTATCAGTCCAACGAACCGCGAGATCAAACCCGCGTGCTATCCCCAGTTTGTCCAGGCTGATCCGCGGGCCATCGAGAGCGAACATCGCGCGGTGGGACCGACCATCGGCGCGCACACGGTTGCCGGTCGCAGCGAAGACGTTTGGGATTGCGGGTTGGCGTTAGCGGGACTCGTCGGTATGGGGTCGGAAGATGGTCTTTGTGCGGATGGTCGACATCATCTTGACGGTACTGCCTGAACTGCCTCAGGGTTCTCCGGAGACCAAAGAGTCGTGCCGGTGCTGACTGGGCTGACGACTGGATTGACCAATGGGTCAGATTAATCGCCGGACCGGTGACGTGCCATTCTCTATAGGGGGCGGTACAACGTTGCGGGGCGTCCGGTGGTCACCGGGTCCACTACACGTTCTCGGGCATTCTCAGTAACTTGGATAATCTGCTACAGACCTCACGGTATTGTACCCACCCGACTCGCTGTTAGTTGCGCCTCGTTCACGTCGGCCGGCGATGGCCTGAAGTGTTCAATTGGAATCTCGAGCCCACAGTCCTTTTGGGGGGCGGGTAAAGGTGATGTCGTCAACGAGCCGAAGGCATATCCGACGAGGTTCACCTTCATCACAACTTCCTACATGATGTGTGCAGCGAGGCGCAGAACCTAAATCACCTGGACGAGCCGACTGGGACCCAGAATCGGTGCGAAGGAGAAAGACCATGGATCAGTTGGAAGGCAAGGTTGCGATGGTTACGGGCGGTGCGAGCGGGATTGGGCTCGCGATGGTAACAAGTCTCGCGGCGAGCGGGATGCGAGTGGTGATGGCGGACATCGAGGAAGGTGCGCTCGGCGCTGCGCACGCGGGATTCGGCGACACGAACGCAGAGGTCCTCCCATATCAGTTGGACGTCACTGATGCGGGCCACTTCGAAGCGGTCGTGGCCGAGGTGGAACGTGACGTCGGCGATGTCGCCGTCCTTTGCAACAATGCGGGTGTCGGCGTTGGCGGCCATATCGCCGAAATGACGCCGAAGGACTGGGAGTGGGTACTGTCGGTCAATCTGCAAGGTGTCATCAACGGCATGAGCGCTTGTGCGCCGCGGATGCGGGCACGCCGCTCGGGTCACATCGTCAATACTGCATCGATGGCGGGCCAAATCGGCATGATCCCGAATTTGAGCGTGTATGTGGCGAGCAAGTTTGCGGTGGTCGGGCTCAGCGAGTCGGCGTACGTGGACTTTCGTGAGGAAGGGGTCGGCATCTCGGTGCTGTGTCCGAACCTTGTGCGCACCAACATCCTGGAGTCCGGGCGCAATCGTCCCGCCGCCCTCGTCGGCGACGTGGATACCGCATCGCACCTCCTCTCGGCAGACCTGACAGACGCTGCGCGCGCTGACCAAGTCAAAAAGATGATGGACGCGGCTTGTGATCCCGCGGTCGTTGGCGATATGGTTGTTGAGGCCGTGAAGGAAAACGAACTCTACATCTTTACTCACGCGGCGTCGGCCGGCCAGTTGCAAGATCGATTCGAGGGCATGCTGGCCGCGTGTGCCCGGTGGGATGCGTACCGTTCGAAATCCTGAGAATTCGGAACAGTGACTTTTCTGAGGTGACGCCCCGTGTCGTGCCGGACCGACGTGCGGTGTGTTCGACACGGGAGGCGCGTGCAAGGAAGTATGTAGACTCACGATGAGACGAATTTGCGGGCGTTTTGGGGCGGCCTCATTTCTTTCTGATGTTAGAAGATCGCGACGGAGACTCACCGACCCTTATCCGCCTCGCCCGGTCTCTCCAGCCGGTGATTTCGACAGTGCCTTCGCCAATCTTGAACGGGAAAACCGAACGCGACAATCCGACGCTCATGGGCTCGTTAGTGGGCAATCCGGGCTTGCCGAAACGATCACGGACTGCGCGACGCCCTGCTGGCCGACCCGCGTTACCAGGCGATCCTCGACACACTGGACTGGAGGGGTGCGAGTTGCCTGACCCATCACGCTCGTCCCTCAGCGGTGGCAGAACCAACGCAGGCATCGCGTAGCAGTCGCTCGATGTCGCGGAGCCGCGCGTAGCGGCATGGGCGCATAGCTGAGTAGCTGAAAAAGCGCTGAGCACTGTCCGCGGAAGCAGGACCGCTACTGTATGCTTGCCCGGTTCGGCTCGCGCTACGGCGTCAGCAATCTTTAAACTCCGAAGCAGGCAACCCGTCATGAGATTCAGCTTTTGGCCCACACCTTCGTCCGCTTTTGCGGACGTTGTCACGCTTAGTCAGCATGTCGAACAAACCGGCTGGGACGGCATCTGGTATGCAGATCACTTCATGCCGAATGCGCAGGACACCAGTACAGCCTGGCCCGAAGCATGGATGACACTTTCGGCGCTCGCGCCACTCACGCCCCGGGTGCGCCTCGGTACACTCGTTACAGGTAACACTTACCGGCACCCGGCCGTGCTCGCCAAGATGGCGGCGACGCTGGACCACATTTCCGGCGGCCGGGTGGTGCTCGGTCTTGGGTCCGGCTGGCAAGAGAACGAGCATACGCAATACGGAATTCCTTTCTTCACGGTGAAAGAGCGACTCGATCGACTCGATGAGGCGTGCACCGTGATCAAGTCGTTGTTCTCGACGCCTTCCAGTAGCTTTGCTGGCAAGTTTTATCAGCTCGACCGTGCCAGTCTTGAGCCGAAACCGGTTCAACAACCGCTGCCGCTTATGATTGGCGGCGGCGGTGAAAAGGTCACACTGCGCATCACTGCAAAACACGCGGATGAATGGAACGTGTGGGGCACCGTGGACACGCTGAAGCACAAGATGGCCGTTCTCGATAGACATTGCCTTGATATTGGCCGCGAGCCGGGCGAGATTCAGCGATCTGCGGTTGCACTGCTGTTCATGAGTCGCGACGAGGCGTTCGTCAAATCAATGCGTGACCGCGACATGGCGCAGGCCGCCATCATCGGTACACCCTCCGAGGTGAAGGATATCGTTGCGCAGTATGAGGCGGTGGGTGTCGATGAATTGATTGTGCCGGACTTCACGTTGGGTTCGACTGTCGAGCAGAAGGTCGAGGTGCTGGACACGTTCATCCACGATGTAGCGGGCCGCTGATACGAACAGATTCACTGGCGGCAAGCATCGGCAAGGCGTTAGTACTTCACCGATGCAGTGGCGCTCGCGCGACTCTCGACCGCTCACATTGGCACCCGCATGGGGCGATTGATCAGGCTCTGGTTTGCGACCACGTTTCAAGCGCTTGGCAACCCGCAGTATCGGCTGCTGTGGATAAGCTCCCTCTTCTCGATGCTCGCGTTCATGATGCAGTGGACCGTGCAAGCCGTGGTCGCTTTCGACCTTGCTGGAACCAATAGCGCGGTCGGCCTGGTTCAGTTGGGTATTGGTCTGTCAATGTTGATCCTCGGTCCTTTTGGCGGGGTCATTGCCGACAGAGTTTCCAAAAAGCCGATGGTGATGTGGGGTCAGTTGATCATCGCAGCGTCGTTTTTTGCGACGGGAGCGATGATTCTGGCCGGGGCTCTAACCCTCGTCTGGCTGGTCCTCCTGACCGCCATTATGGGTCTGGTTTTTGCTTTCCTGAGTCCGGCGTTGCAGGCCTGGGTCGGAGAGATGGTGCCCCAACGGATGTTGCCGAACGCGGTTGCCTTGAGTCAACTTGCGGCCAACGGGTCTCGTGTTGTCGGGCCGTTTGTGGCGGGCGCGATGCTTGGCTCCGCAGCGATAGGTGCAGGCGGCGCGTATATCTTTATGGGCGCGTTGTTCGTGCTCGTGTTGTGCACGGTGTCGCGACTGCCATCGACCAGGGCCAAGCCGGATGCGGAACGGCGGGCGGTCACAACGGAACTGATGGCTGGCATTCAGTATGTTGCGAGAGATCCGGCCATTCGCGCGTTGATGCTGATCTTTGTGGCCGTTGTCGTGCTTGGATTCATGTGGCAGATCGTGCTCCCGGCCATGCTTGAGCGGCACCTCGGCCGTTCGCCCACTGATATAGGTATGATACTTACAGTGAATGCGGTTGCGGCGTTGGTGGTTGCCCTGCCGTTGGCCGGGATTGTTGGCACGCGCTGGGCCTGGCCGGCCATGTTCGCGTGCATCACGCTGCTCGGTATCGGCTTCCTCTTGCTTGCCGTTGCCCCTTCGTTCGAATCGGCGCTCCTGGCAACGCTCGCGCTGGGGCCGGGTCTCTCCGGCTTCATGCTCGTCAACAATGCGCTCACGATGTCCAGAACTGACCCCGGCTACTTTGGCCGCGTAATGTCGCTGACGATGTTGGCATGGGGATTCCAGGGCGCGCTCTCATTGCCCTTCGGCATGCTTGCGGATGCTATCGGTGAGCGTCAGATGCTGGGGATTGCCGGAATACTGCTGCTGATCATCGCCGTTGTGGGTGGACTCCTCACCCTTCGGTTGGCGCGACGCGGTGATCTCGCGCCGATGGTGGCGAACGTGGACAAATTTGCGAAGGAGGAAAGCGTGGGGAAGATGGAGAACGCGAAGAAGGTGGACTCGAGCGGAAGTGAGGTCGCGTCGGTTCCGCCCGGATCGCCATCTGGCGGTGATTGAAATGGGGAATCGATGTATCACTCGGTGACCGGCGACGCTCCAGCGACTGTGCTTGAATGAAGGCGCTCTATTTTTAGACTTGTGGGATCGATGACCATGCTGCAGCTTGCGGATCGCTGGTATGAGCAACGTAAAATCAGTGACGACGTAACGTTGATCTGGGAACCACATGTACATCCGTTCCTTCGCTGCAACATCTAGCATGTGCGAGGCCGGGATGCAGACCTGCTCGTTGATACCGGGCTTGGTTGCGCGTCGCTCAAAGATGCGATCGCGGGCCTCATCGACAAACCGGTGATCGCGGTTGCGACACACATCCATTACGACCACGTTGGCTGTCTGCACGAGTTCGATCACCGTGTGATGCATGCCATCGAGGCTCCACGCATGGCGAACTATGATGAGTTGGCTGACCAAGTCGGACTTTCCCGCCGAGTGGCAAGCGAGCCTTGCCGCAGAAGGGTTCGATGAGTATCTGATCAATGCGATTCCGTGCGCTGACTTCTCGGTTGACGATTATCGGATCAAATCGACAACACCCACCCGTACCGTTGCTGAACGTGATGAGATCCATCTTGGCAATCGTCACTTTGGGGTCATGCACCTGCCTGGTTACTTGCCGGGCAGCCTGGGTCTTTGGGAAGCTGCCACCGCGACACTGTTCTCGGGCGACACCATCTACGATGGCCTCCTCCTGGACGCACTGGAGGACTCATCGATCCCTGATTACATCAAGACGATGAAGCGCGTTCGCGAACTGCCGGTGTCTGTGGTGCACGGTGGCCACCAGCCAAGCTTCGGGCGCGAACGCCTGGTCCAGATTGCGGACGCCTACCTGTCGTGGCGCGACAGTTGAGTACAGCTCAGCGCTTGGAGAACTCTGGTGTTCGACTCCAATACCTGAAGTAGCGTTAACCGTTAGCTTCGTCAGCGGACACGACATCCACCGTTTATTGGAGCAAAGTCGCGGGCATGAAAGACATCGACATCTTGTTGTGGGTTTATGTCGTCGGGTCGATTCCCGTACTGCTTTTCTACGCGGCAGGCTTTGCGGGCTGGTTCTTCGACTATCCCTTGCCGTTGTTCGCGACGATCTTTCTGATCCTCGCGGCTCCTGTCGTGATGCTGGTGTTGAAGATGGCATCGGTGCCAGCGTGGAACATGTTGCTGCTCTGGGGCGGCGCCGTGTTACTCACAACGCGAATCATCTGGGCCGTGCAAGTCGGCGACTCTGAGATCGGAAGACGCGAAGCCACAATACTGCTGTCGTGCACAACGGGCTCGATGTTGTGGGCCGGGATCTGGACCGCGTACTTCCTGACATCGGAACGAATCGCACAGACTTTCAGTTAGAGTCTGAAAGCCTGGAAGGGCTGGGAAAACGGGGGCCGCCTAATCGGTTGCCTAATCGATCCCTCTAATCAATCGCCGGCCATCCCCATTCGCCGGCTGGTGGCAGACACCGGATCCGACCCATTCAGGTATCGGAAAAACCTTCGTAACAAGTGAGTAATAATGAAAATTTGACAGTGGTTCTTGGCATTTCCCTGCTTGCAGCCGCGTTCTCTGCAAATGCAGTGACAATCGCGGCATCGGATTCCGGCTGGTATAACGATGCGGGCACCCACGATTCCACTAATGAGAACTACATTGCGGGGCTCTGCTCTGATTGTGGCGGCCCGACCTTCCGCAACTTTTTTGTGTTTGATATGAGCTCAGTGGGAGCGGTGAGTTCCGCTACTCTGCGAGTGGATACGGCGACGGTTGAGACTGATGGCACCTATACGCTTTTCGACGTTTCAACTACCGTTCCGACACTGACTGCCAGTGGATTTGGCTTGACAGGCATCTACGCCGATTTGGGCACCGGCACCTCTTACGCGTCGACATCCATTCTGTCGAGTCAGGACAACGACATCATTGAGATCTCGCTGAACGCATCAGTGCTCGCCTCGATAAGCGCGGCAACGGGTCTCTGGGCACTCGGCGGCAGCTTCGCCTCTCCCTTGTCGACGTTCTTCGGCAGCACGGGCGCCCTTCTCCTCGAGATCGTAATCACCGAAGCTTCCGTCCCTGCGCCTGCAGGCGTGTTGTTCGTGATTGCTGGTCTGTTCGGCCTGAGTGCGACTCGGGCTCGAAGCTGATTCAGTTTGTCTCCAGATGGGGGCTGTCGCGCCTGCATCTGGAGGATTTCGTGGCTGCGGAGGGGTTAGGCGGGAGTCGGGGGGCAGTCCGGCAGTCGGCACACTTGCTACAATTCGTCTTCCATCGGCAACTGGTAGATGTCGTGCAGCGTGTCGCTAAAGCCCTTGAGCTTGCCGGTGCCGATGTGCTGACACATTGCGCGCTCGGTAAGCCGCATCGCCGCCTTCATGTCAGCAGTCAAAATGCAGCGGTTACGCGTTCGCAATGACGCCCAGTCCTCGCCGCGTTCTTCGATGTTGCCCGCCTGCACTCTCTCGATCCGGGCAGCCCCGTTGATCGCGAGCCCGAGTCGGTCGCTATCGACGGTCTGTGTCGTGACGCCCGCATCAAGGGTGGCGCGGATGTCGACGATGCTGACGCCGTGGCTGATGGTTTTGGTTTTACTCTGGCCGTCATCGTCGCCGGTCGCACCTTCCAGCAGGTCGCCGGTCGCACCGTACGGCGTTATCGTTAGCATGAATTCGTCGCCAAACAGCAGGTGAATGCGGTGCTCGAGGGCAGCACTTTCGTTCTTCAGGAAGTAGTCGTCGATGAACGTGCCGTTCGAGCTGTGATCGACGATGTGGATCTCATCGTCCACCACGTCGATCGCACAGTGGGTCCGCGACACGAAGTTGCTTGAAACGACGAGGTTGCAGCCCTGGCTGCGGCCGATGGTGAAGGAGAGTTGATTCTCGAGGACGTTGTGGGAGTATCCGTTGTCAAAGTTGATCTTGACGACCGGCCGATTCTGGACGCCCGTGCCAAGCTCCCTGCGCGGGCCGCCTTGCCGAATGAGAACCAATCTCGCTTCTTTTTCATAACCCCAAGTCTACGGCAGATCGCCGGCGTGACAAACCGCGTCTCGCGGACGCCGTCCCGCGAGCGTTAGTGAAATGCCGACATGAATGCTCTGGGTCTCATGCTGCGTTTCGCCCAACTGCCTGTGTGGGTCTGTGGCGCATAAACAGCACAAATGCCAAGACAAACGTAACACCTTCGGCAATGGGTAGCGCTGCCACAAAGTGATAATCCGAAAATAGAAGATAGAACAGGATGAGAAAGCTGGCCGGCAAAATCAGACTTCGGAACAGGGCAACCATTCCAGACTCAAAGGGCCGATGAATCGCTGTCAAATAACCTGATATCAACATATTGATCCCGGCGAAAAGAAACAGCGGCCAAACATAGCCAACAAACTCCGTCGCCAGCACCACCATCTCTGCGCCGTCTCGATGATCGACAAAGATCAGGATCATCGGCTCGCTTGCCGTCAACAGGACGGTGATAAAGACGAGACTTAGCAGGCTGATAGTAATCGCCGCCGTTTTGAGGAAAGCGCCGATTCGTTCTGCATTGCGCGCGCCAAAATTCTGGGACACCATCACGGAAATGGTATCTGAGATCGCGAAGAACACCATGAAGCCTAACATCATCATGTAGTTCACTACCGTAATAGCCGCGACCCCATTGACGCCGGCTCGCTGGATCAGCATCCAGTTAAAGATGAAGGCAATGATCCCACCGGATACCTCATTGATGAATTCTGAGATGCCGTTGTAAGCCGCCTGAATGACCTCTTTCCAGTTGCTCTGCCGGAAACTGAAGTGCAGCCTTTTCTCCGGCCATAGAAAATAGACCATCATTACGGCGAGCGGCAATGCCTGTGACAACCCCGTCGCGAGAGCCGCGCCGCTAAGCCCCCAGCCGTATACCGCGATGAACACGTAGTCCAGAACAATGTTGACGACTGAACCAATTGTCAGGGCGGCGGCGACGAGATTTGGAAAACCGTCCAGGCGAATGAAAAAATACAACGCAATAACAATCAATTGCGCAAACAGAAAGGGCATGATGATACGGTAATACTCGCTCATCACCGGGAACAGATCTTCACTGGCACCGAGGCCGGAAAAAATCTTTTTTTCCCACATGAGACCGAGCAAGATCACAATGACGCCATAGGTCGCGACGGACATTAAGGTCTTGCTGAAGATGGCCGAAGCCGCAGCGGTATTGCCCTCACCCAGATACTTGCCGCCGCGCACCGAACCCCCTATCGACAACATCATCCCAACACCAAATAGCAGTGTTGTGATCGGTATAATGAGATTCACGGCTGCGAGTGCGGTTACGCCGACGTAGTTACCGATGAAGATGCCGTCCACCAGCGAGGCGGACGTCATGGCAATAAGGCCCACAAGGGAAGGAATCAGGTACCTGAAAAACGTGGGAACGATCGCACCACCAAGCGCGTAATTGTCCGATCTGGAATTACTACTCATCTGGTCACTTGCCGAGCCGATATGTATTTCGAATCATCAAACGTAACAGCCGCTCGCATCATCATCTTGTGATCGTCCGCCAAATCAGAGCAATCACCTGCTCGATTGCTACCAGCGGCTAAATCCCGAATGCGCTTGTTACGCCGGGTGAAAGCAAGTTTACTCGCAGATGACCCCCTGAGTGGAAACGCCATCTTGAGCAAACGAGGACGCATCGATGAATTCAAATCTGTTTTTTCAGTTGTGGCCGAGGAAGCAAAGGGTGAAGCCCCCACTCAACATCATGGTCTGGGTGGGCAACAGAGGTTCAATTACGAGGCGACGCTCGAATATCTCGGCTTCCTCTACGGACTGGGGATTCCCGTAGAACGATTGGTCGCACAGGAGGTTGATCACAATCAGGCGGCGTTCTACGAGGTACACGGCGAAGCGTTACTGCAGTTTCACGATCAACACCGGCGCAACGCCGACTAAGCGATTGGGGCTGGACAAGGCATCACGTCGATTCCGGATCGAGTACAACAACCTGCCAGAGGAAGGGATCAATGGGTGACGATGTCAGAGATGCAGACGCTGATTACATTGTTGTTGGGGCCGGCGCGGCCGGTGGCGTGATGGCGGCCCGACTCTCGGAAGATCCATCGAAGCGAGTGCTAGTGCTCGAGGCCGGCCGTGACTATGGGCGCACAGGCGGCAATGAGAGTCTGCCGGACGCGATTCGCTACGGCTACGGGAATCGGGGCAACGGTGGGCCGGCCGAGACGCGCGGTCATCACTGGTATCCGGACTCCGACAATCCACTGTCCGAACATAACTTACTCGCACAGCGAGGGGGCCTTTACGGCTACACCGGGGAGAGCGACGCGCGCCATGCGGTCGATCTCCCCCGCGGGCGCATCATCGGCGGGACAACGGCAGTGAACAGCCAGATGTGGGTTCGGGGAACCACTGAGGACTTTGCGCACTGGGCAGGCACGCTCGGCTGCGCGACGTGGTCCTTCGACAAGGTCCTGCCGTTTTTCAACGCGGTGGAAGCGGATGCGGATTACGGGTCTGAGGCTTACCACGGCGACCGCGGCCCCATCCGCGTGCGCCGTCACCCACGTGGTGAGTGGCGGACGGCCGACATCGCCTGGCATGACGCTTGCATCGCGGCGGGGTTTGATAGTTGTGCAGACGCCAATGCGCCGGGGACTCCGGGGGGCGTTGGGTCCCTCGCGCTAAACAACGTGAACCGCGTGCGCCAGAGCTCAGCGCTCACGTTCCTCGCGCAGGCGCGGGGCCGCTCGAACCTCGTCATTCGCGGCGAATCCGACGTCCTGCGGGTTCTCTTCAATGATGACCCAGACACGCCACGGGCGCTCGGTGTAGAGCTCAACGATGGCACGGTTCTCCGCGCGCGGGTGGAAGTGATTCTGTGTGGTGGCGCGATAGGCTCGCCCCACATGCTCTTGCGCTCCGGCGTGGGTCCGGCAGACGAATTGAGGGCAGCCGCTGTCGACACGAAGGTGGACCTGCCGGGTGTCGGCCGGAACTTCCGCGATCACATCGCGCTGCCTTTGAGCTTTCGGATGAGGGAGGACATCGCTGGGAACAACGTCGACGGCTCCGCGCACCCCATGCCGATGCATCTCCGCTACACCGCAGTCCCGCTGGAAGGTGAGCAGCCCGTGAGAAACGACATGCTGATTTACCTCGGCCCGATGCAGAGCCAGGTTGGCGAGGAGGAGCGCCTGAATGGGCACAACTCTGCCGGCAACCGGGTCTTCATCATGATCCCGAGTCTTATGCTCGAATTCAGCGCCGGCACGCTCAAGATGCCGCCGCCGAACATGGACGGCACGCCGGCTATGGAGGCGATGCCGGTGATTGAGATGGGTTGGCTGGAACACCCCGCTGATCGTGTCCGCCTGCGCGAGGCCGTGCGCCTGTCGTTGCGCCTCGCTGGCTCCAGGGAAATGGCGACCGTCCTCGAAGGTCCCATCGTGCCGGCTGCGGACGAGCTGACCGAAGACTCGTCGGACCAGGACGTGGACGTGTGGGTGGCGAGGCACGTCGCCACCTCGCACCACCAGAGCAGCTCCTGTCGAATGGGCGATCCGTCCGACCCTGCTGCCGTGTGCGACGAGGACGGGCGAGTGCTCGGCACGAGTGGCCTGCGGGTGGTGGACGCGAGCCTGATGCCGGATTGCCCCCGGGCCAACACGCAGGCGACGACCTATATGATGGCGGAGCGTATCGCGGGCATTATGAACCAGGGTTCGCTGGACGCGGCACTTGAAGCGGCGGACGAGAGTCAAAGCTAGTCCGCCGGTACGGTCAAGGTGCCGTGATGGCGCCATGCCTATATGCGCCGGTTTGGTTGATTGGAGCTATTGTTGGTATTACGTTGGTAATACCTAGTCCCGTGTGGCGAACATGAACCCCGGCAAACGTGATGAACCTGGCAAGGTCCGACCGGTCCTCGTCGTACAGGGGATGCGCTGAATCAGGTGGAACATACGACGGTCGTGGTCCTGTCTTTGACAAGCCTGTTGGTTGATCGGTCGTTTCCTTTGAGATATCGCGTGGCGACCAGAGATCAATTGCACTACTCATCGGACATTTTTGTGTGACCCAATAAGGGCGATCTCGCTTATCTCGAATAACGTCCGATCAACTCACTTCGCTCCAATTTTCAGAGCCTCTGGAAATTGAACGGGAGGTGCTCGCGATCATCGATATTGAAGCGACCCGATTGCTTGAAAGAGGAAAATGTGAGGCGTGAGAAAAGGTCCTGCGCGAGCGGTCAGATAATAACGAGCGGTCAGATAATAACGGCGGTCAGATAATAAAGAGGTGCCCTCCAACGATGCCATGCACCATTTCCGTCGATATCTTCGTGTCGAAGGTTACGAACCTGCCGTTGTTCTGCACCGCCAGCGATAGTAGATAGATATCGGTCAATTGCCGCGGTCCAATCAAGAGATCCCAATTGACCGTAGCTGTAGCGAGAATGCTCGAGTCGTCTGGCCAGAATTGGTGAAACTGCTGATCCGTGGCCTCGCGGAGTCTCGCGGCAACTTCCCTCGTGTTGCGGCGGTTGGGGTAGGCGGGCGGAAACATGATACGCAGACAGCCATTTTCGGTAATGGGACAAGTTGCCCACCCGGATTCGATGTTGGACTCCATCCACTGCCAGGCCGAGTCATGAGCAATATGGTTCTGGTCCAAGAGCGCAATCAGAACGTTAACGTTCAACAGAGCACGCACTAGTCACCAGCCTCCTCACGAAGCTGTTCAATCATGTCGTTGGTAACGATGTCGGTGGACTTTGCGAATGGCTGAAAGCCATCTCTAGCTGGCTCCTCCCGGATTTCTTCGTCCTTACCATCAAGGGCATCGCGTAACAGCTTTGACGCCACCTCGCCCACGGGTCGGGCCTGACGCCGGGATATTTCCTTCACCGCGTTCAAGACATCGTCATCGATATTCATAGTCGTTCGCATCTTGGAGTACCCCTGCAAGAAAACGTCATGATGGGGCATCAAACATCAGATCCCGTTTTCCGTTGTGTTGCCAATGTCTGAGCTGGAACTTGCCGTAGCTTCCCGCGTGGGACGGGAGACCTGCCTACCCGGAAGAGGTTGCCGATGCGCTGGTAGCGCCAGTAACCCAGACCCTATTTTCAGTGATGCCGCCCATGGCACGGTTACGCGGACGACAAAAGAGCGGTCAGTCCGAGCCTGAAAAGACAGCCTTAAACCACTCGCTGTGCGGCCTGAATGGCCGGTCGCCGTTGAGCATTGAATCCATCCGGGTTGAAACCTTAAGACGGACGT
>Ga0209403_10003003_pt1 | contig 19484 bp, 17 predicted proteins | sample ArcticOcean_MG_C_8_FD_187440 | JGI IMG/M metagenome (GOLD analysis project Ga0209403, IMG submission 187440) | Marine microbial communities from western Arctic Ocean - ArcticOcean_MG_CB11_86 (SPAdes) (version 2) | ecosystem: Environmental > Aquatic > Marine > Oceanic | place: Arctic Ocean... | reverse complement strand
TGGCGATTTGTTCTTCTCGGAAGAATTTCTCGAACCTCGCCCGCTTTTGAAGGCCCTGCGCCAGGAACGCGGCGCGGTTCTGCTGATCGATGAAATCGATAAATCTGACGAGGAGTTCGAGGCCTTCCTGCTGGAAATTCTCTCCGCTTTTCAGGTTACCATTCCGGAAATAGGCACCATCACATCCACCGTGCCGCCAATCGTTTTCCTGACCTCTAATAATATGCGTGAAATGGGTGATGCCTTGAAACGGCGCTGCCTACACCTTTATATCCCGCTGCCAGACGCCAAGCTGGAAGAACAGATCGTAGCCGCCCGGGTGCCGGACATTGAACAAAAGCTGCGGCGCAAGTTGGTTGCCTTCGTACAATTATTGCGGGAACAGGATCTAAAAAAGCTGCCCTCCATTTCCGAAACCCTGGATTGGGCCCGTGTCCTGTTATTGCTGCATGCCGATGACCTCGCCCCGGATATGATACGCGACACCCTGAATGTGTTGCTGAAGTTCGAGCAGGATATCCACGCGGTACGGCCGCAAATTGCCGAGATGACCCGCAAGGCCCGACAGGCCGGAGAAAGAGGCTATGCAGCGACCTCTTGAGAATTTCTTCCGCGCCCTGCGCGCCGCTGATATTCGCGTCTCGCCGGCGGAAAGCATCGATGCCCACCGCACGATAGACTTGGTCGGCTATGCTGACCGGCAGCTTTTCAAGGATTCTCTGTGCGTCGCGTTGGCCAAGACGCCCGATGAAGTCGCCAGTTTTGAGGATTGCTTCGAGATGTTTTTTGCCCGCGATGAATTCGCTGACAGCAGTGCTGATGGCAAAGGCGAAGAAGACGGAGAAGATAGCCAAATGCCGCCCGAAGGCGCGGAGAGCGATGAAAACTTCGCCGACCAGCTAGCCAATGCACCCCTGGCTGAAATGATCCTGGATGGCGATGGCGGCGAATTGGCGGCGGCCATGGAACAATCCGCCAACCGGGTCGGCGCGACCGAAATCCAATATTTCAGTCAACGGGGCTATTTCGCCCGGCGCATCCTGGATGACATGGGCCTGCGCGATCTGGAAAAACTAATCGCACAGCTGCGGCGCATGGGCCCTGGCGATGATGGCGAGGACGACGGCAGCGCCGCCGATCTGGCGCAACGTCTGGAACAGGGCCGGCGCTATCTGCTGGATGAATCCCGGCAATATGTGGAACGGCAATACGAGCTTTACGCCCGCTCCAACGGCGAGGTACTGCGTGAAGAGTTCCTGATGGAAACCCGCATGTCCAACCTGGAACACCGGGATTTCGCGCGCATGCACAAGATCGTCCGCCGCATGGCCAAGCGCCTGGCGACCCGCTACAGCCGCCGGCGAACCCATACCAAGCGAGGTCAGCTGGACGTGCGCCGCACTATGCGGCGCAACATGCCTCACGACGGCATCCCATTCGAGGTGTTGTGGAAACAGACAAAGATCGAACGACCAAAGATCGTAGTGATCTGCGATGTCTCTCGCTCGGTCGCCGCCGCCGCGCGGTTCCTGCTGCTATTTCTCTATTCCCTCAACGAGGTCATCGCGCAATTACAGGCGTTCGCTTTTTCCGACCGTCTAGTCAGCGTCGGCGAAATTCTTGAGAGCCACGACGTAGAAACCGCGATCCCAGAGATCATGGCCAAGATCGGTTTCCGCTCCACCGATTACGGCCAGGCCCTGGATGATTATGACGAGAACTTTATGGATGACCTGGACCGCCATACCACGGTCATCATATTGGGCGATGGCCGCTCCAACTTCACCGATCCGCGTATCGATATCATGCGCCGCCTGCATGACCGCTCGCGAGCGGTAATCTGGCTGAACCCGGAACCGGAAACCTTTTGGGGCACGGGAGATTCAGAAATGCCCCGCTACCGCCCCTTCTGCCATGTGGCGAAAACCTGCTCCACGGTGATGCATCTGGAGCGCGTTATCGACGATATCCTAAAAAGCTACGCCCGCACCTGACCATCGGGATTATAAGTAGGAGATGGCGTTTTGAAATTTGGCGTACTTCAGTTTTTCAGTTGGCCGGGCCGGCGCGTGCCCCTGGCAACCGTCTACGACCGAGCCTTTCAGCGCATGGAGGTGATGGACAAGACCGGCTATGACGCGGTCTGGCTGGCCGAACATCATTTCTCCACCTACAGCGTCTGCCCCTCGGTGCATATTATGGGCACCCATATCGCGGCCCGCACTAAGAATTTACGCATCGGCACGGCGGTGTCCTTGGCTTCATTTTACCATCCCCTGCGCCTGGCCGAAGAGGTCGCCTTGCTAGACCACGTCTCAGGCGGCCGAGTGAACTGGGGTGCCGGGCGCGGTTTCGATCCGACCGAGCACAAGATTTTTGGTGTCGAACCCAAGGAAAGCTACGCCCGGTTTCGCGAGGCGGTGGAAATCGTCCTCGAGGCGTGGAACCAGGAAAATCTCAGTTATAAGGGCAAATTCTGGCAATTCGACGATGTGGAAGTGCTGCCCAAGCCGTTGCAGGAGCCGATCCCGGTCTGGCTTGCCGCCACCTCGCTGGACGCTATTGAATGGACCGCCCAGCGCGGCCATACCATCATGATGGACCCCCACGCCACGCACCCGGAAATCGCCATGAAGCGCGCCGCCTACGAAACCGCCCTGGCGGCAGCGGGCTATTCAATGGCCGAGCGCGATATTCCCATGGCGCGCACCCTGGCCATGGGAGCCACGGCAGCCGAGGCGGAAGACGTGGGCCGGCGCGGCGCGGAGTTCATGTTCGGCAGCTACCTGCGCAAGAAGGCTAATATCCGGGGGCCTGCTGCCGGCGGGCAGAAAATCATACAGGCCGAGGCCCTGGACCAAGCTCTGGCGGGCGAGAGCGACCCGGTGGCGCGCTATGTCAACGACATCGCCATTTGCGGCACGCCGGAAAAAGTCATCGACGACATCCAGGAAATGCAGGAAACCCTGCCGCTCGAATACCTGATGATCGCGCCCCTCAGCCACGCCTCCTTCGTCATGTTCACCGAAAAAGTCCTGCCACATTTTCTGTAGTCGTATGGAGCCACCGTAACTTCCTCTGGCGTGCCATTCAGGGACGTGGGCGCCGGACAGAGCCTAAGACGCTGAAATGCGGCGGAAGTTTCAACTTGGAACAAGACGGCGTGTCGAACAGTAGGTAGTCCGAGGCGCAATTCATTCTTCAGCATGAACCAGATTTGGCGGACGGAGTTCTGTCCTGTGTGACAGGCCTTGAGGCAACCGAGGAGTTTCCTCCGTTGAAACGGCCAATTGGGTTGCCCTCATCTCACGCCGTGCCAATCAGCGGTCCTTCGGGGCCGCCGTTTTCGTGCTGACGATACCCCACAAAATTACGGTGATAGTTTAATAAACAAAAATAACATATTGAATTAACAATGTTTTCGAAGACCAGATATGGCATCGGCGGCAATTTGTAGACCTCGTTCGACGACCGCTGCCCGCCATTCGGGCTCGTCGCGGCAGAAAGCGGCGCGGAAGGCCTTTTTGATTACCGTACCATCCCTTCCCTCACCGTGCCACCACAGGGCATGTTCATCGCGCAGGGCGACCAGCACCTCGGCGAACGACAGGGTGCCGAATTCTAGGGTCAGACAGACCACCTGGGCGGGCGCCAGGGCCTCCATGGCGCCATGGCCGGTCTTGCCGTGGTTGATCTTGACCGAGGCAGCAGTCATATCCTTGCCCCACCAGGCCCGCGCCAGGTCATACCCCTCGGTCTCTTTCCAATGGTAGCCCATGGGACTGCCATAGCCCGATGGCCCCAGCCCGGTGTGGATATCCACATAGGCCGCCAGCTTCACCGCTCCCAACATCTGGGGCAGATATTGCCGCAACGCGCCGTTCGACCAGACCGGCACCCGGCCCCCATAGAACATCCCCTCGGGCGCGTCGTATTGCCCCCCGATGGCGCGCATGACCTTGAATTGCCCCAGCTCTTCGCGGAGCTGTTCTAACTCCTTGTCGCTATGTGTCCGGTCCGGGCCGTCCAGCGCGGTCGCCGCCAGGGCATCGCCAATGACGGCATAATTTTCGTTTTTGGGGTGCTCGGCCTCATGATCGATGAAGTTGCGGTTCAAATCTACGTTGTTTTCATTGACCCGGCGGCCATGGGCAAAGCCGAACGCGTTCAGGCCATGCACCAGCAGGACCGAAAGATTATTCGGCAAATTATCAGATGGGGCGCCCTTTTTCAGAGCGGCCAGCAAGGCGCATTGTATGGCGGAGCCCGCAAAACCCTCGGCCCCGTGGGTGCCCGATACCATAATCAGGGACCGCTCGGCGTTCCGTGGGCCCAGGCGCAGGAACTCGGTGCTGAGTTCGATGCCATCCGGGCCCGGGGCCGGATTGGCCGCCCGCAGCAATTCGCCGCCCGAGGAAGCCGCCAGGTCCAGAAAATGGTCCCGGCAGGCGTCATAATCGGGGCGAAAATTCGCCGCGTTCGCTTTATCTCGGGCCTTCATCCCGCCGCCTGAGCCGCAGCGAGAAATTTCGCCCGCGCCTCGCCATAGCTGGCCGAGAACCAGTGATCGATTGCCATGATGTCTCTTCTTTCTAAAAACAAAAGGGCGGAGCTGGTTAATTCCGGCCCCGCCCCCACTTATAGCCACCGCGTTCGCCTAGTTCCAGCGGCGCAGCTCCAAGCGTCCGATCTGCGCGCGATGCACCTCATCCGGACCATCGGCGAAGCGCAGGGTGCGAGAATGGGCATAGGCATGGGCCAGATTGAAGACCTGGCTGACACCACCCCCCCCGTGTACCTGCATCGCCATATCGACGACACGGCAGGTCATGTTGGGCACCGACACCTTGATCATGGCGATCTCCTTGCGGGCTTCCTTGTTACCGACCGTGTCCATCTTGTGGGCCGCGAACAGCACCAGCAGACGATTGGAATCGATGGCGATGCGCGCCTCTGCGATCCGCTCGGTCGTGACCGATTGTTCGGATATCAGCTTGCCAAAGGCAAAGCGGGATTTGGCCCGCTTGCACATGCTTTCAAGGGCCCGTTCGGCGACGCCGATCTGGCGCATGCAGTGATGGATCCGTCCCGGGCCAAGCCGCCCCTGGGCTATCTCAAAACCCCGCCCCTCACCCAGTAGTATGTGGTCGGCAGGCACGCGTACATTTTCGAACAGAACCTGTCCATGGCCATGGGGGGCATCGTCATAGCCAAACACATGCAGCATCTTTTCCACCGTGATGCCAGGGGCATTGCGCGGCACCACGATCATGGATTGCTGGCGGTAACGGTCGGGATTGTCCGGGTCGGTCTTGCCCATAAGGATCAAGACCTCGCAACGGGGATCGCCGATGCCTGAGGTCCACCATTTGCGGCCGTTGATGACGTAGTCATCACCCTCGCGCACGATGGAGGTCTCTATGTTAGTGGCGTCAGATGAGGCCACGGCGGGCTCCGTCATGGCAAAGGACGAGCGGATCTTGCCGTCCAGCAAGGGTTTCAGCCAGCGTTCCTTCAGCTCTTCATTGGCGTACCGGGTGAACACTTCCATGTTGCCAGTATCAGGCGCGGAGCAGTTGGTGGCTTCACCGGCGATGGGCGAACGGCCCATGATCTCGCATAAGGGCGCATAATCAAGGTTCGACATGGGCTCGACCGCGTTGCTTTCCGGCAGGAACAAATTCCATAGCCCAGCTTCTCGCCCCTTGGCCTTCATTTCCTCCAGCACCGGGGGAACACTCCAGCGCTCGGCGCTGCTATCGAGTTGCTCGTTGTAAAGCTCCTCGTTCGGGTACACCACATCGTCCATGAATTTCAGCAGCCGCTCCTGCAATTCCTTTGAGCGGTCGGAAAAATCCGGGATCATCTCTTACCTATCCTTCCTTGCAGGTACCTTATGTACCCTACGATAATCGCTTGATATCTTGTTCTCAGAGCAATTTTTAATTAAACGGAGTCGCTATCGCAACTTAAATGGTTGGTTCAATTGCTTGATATTAAAGGGCCAGAGAAAATTTTAAAAAATATGCTCTAGGCAATGTAGCCTCCCTCGCCCGCCGAGTCCCGGATCAGTTTTTTGTTCGAGTTGTGTTATATTGTGGCGGTATGCAAATCTTGTGAAGGGCATTTTGATGAGTAAAAATGGGATAAAGGACGATGACCTGGGATTCGCTGCCGCTCATGACGTGCCGGTACCCTATATGCAGCGCCTGCGGGATTATTATCTGGCACTTGGCTACGGCAACCCCTACCGCTGGGCGCAATATACCGAGGTGCCGTTCACGCCGCTAGCCAAACCGCTGAACAAGTCCAAGGTCGGCCTGGTGGTCACCGCCGCACCCTATCAGCCCGACAAGGGCAATCAGGGACCGGGAGCCGCCTACAATGCCTCGGCTAAGTTTTACCGGGTCTATTCCGGTCAAGCAGGCAGCGAACCCGATGTACGGATTTCTCACCTGGGCTATGACCGAAAATATACTACCGCCGCCGATCCTCACAGCTATTTCCCCTTGGCGCAGTTGCAAATCGCCGCCCGGGACGGCCGTATCGGCGCACTGGCGCCGCGCTTTCATGGCGCCCCCACCAACCGCAGCCAGCAGACCACACTGGATCAGGATTGCCTGGAGACCCTGCAACGTCTACGGGAGGACGGGGCCGAAGCGGCGGTCATTGTCGCGACTTGACCGGTATGCCATCAGACCGTGAGTCTGATCGCCCGTTACCTGGAAGCCAACGGCATCCCCACCGTGATTATGGGCTGTGCCAAGGATATCGTTGAACTATGCGGCGTGCCGCGCTTCCTGTTCAGCGATTTTCCCCTAGGCAATGCCGCCGGCAAGCCCCATGACCAGGCTTCGCAAGAGGAAACCCTGGCCATGGCGCTGGATTTATTGGCCTCCGCCACGGGGCCGCGCACCACCCGGCAGTCGCCACAGCGATGGAACGTTGATGGGGAATGGAAACTCGATTTCCAGAATATCGACCGTATCCCGGCCGAGGAAATAGCTCGCCGCCGGACCGAATTCGATGAAACCAAACGGATCGCCAAAGAGCGCCGGAACGATGCCGCATAATCCGACGCGTTGGAGTGATTGAGGCCGAGACTATTACTTTCGCATGGGAGGTGAAAAATGAAACGCTTGGAAAATAGGGTTGCCCTGATTACCGGGGGGGCATCGGGCATGGGCGAGGCCAGCGTACGGCGCTTCATCGCGGAAGGCGCCCGCGTCGTGTTGGCGGATATCGACGAGGACCGGGGCCGGGCCGTTGCGGCCGAATACGGCGATTCCTGCGTCTTCGTACGCTGCGATCATACCAAGCCGGCCGACAACGAAGCCTCTGTCTCCCTTGCTGTCGAGCGATTCGGCAAACTCGATACGTTGTTCAATAACGCCGGCATCCCGTTCGCCAACGATGCTATCGAGAATGTCGATGACGAGACCTTGCAGCGGATCATCGATGTGGATCTTATCGGACCCTACCGCATGACGCGGGCGGCGACCGGGGCGCTTCGCGACGCCGCCAAGGATATCCCAGGCGGGGCCGCGATCCTCTATACCTCCTCCCTGCAGGGCATTGCCGCGCGTCCCTTCGTCTCGCCCTACACCGCCGCCAAGCATGGCGTAGTCGGCATGGCGCGCAGCCTGGCGCTGGAGCTGGCGCGGGACAATATCCGCGTGAACGTGCTCTGTCCGGTCGCTACGGAAACACCGATGCTGCCGCAGTTCCTGCCAAAAGGCCTCAGCGAGGAAAGGCTGGTGAAGGTGCGTGAACAACTGGTCAAGGGCATTCCCCTGCGGCGCCTGGCCCAGGCCGAGGACATCGCGAACGCGGCGCTGTTTTTAGCCTCGGACGAGGCCTCCATGATCACCGGCGTGGCTCTGCCCATTGATGGCGGCATAACCGCGGCCTGACAGGCTCAAGAATTGGAGGGAACATTGGCGGATTTTCTATTATTTGACGTTGTAAACAATATCGCGACCCTGACGATGAACCGGCCGGAGAAGTTGAACGCTTTCACCTCCCAAATGCTCTGGGGCCTGGTTGCAGCGTTGGACGAATGCGATGCCCGCGAGGATGTCCGGGCCGTCATTCTAACGGGTGCGGGCCGCGGTTTCTGCTCGGGCGGCGATATTGACGGCATGGGAAAGGACGCCGATGGCCGGCCGCACGTGACCAAGACCCGTATTTGGGAAGAGATACAAGCCTTCCCCAAACGCGCTGCACGGTTCGATAAACCGCTTATCGCAGCCGTCAACGGCGCCGCGATTGGGGGTGGCATGGACCTCGCCCTGGCCTGCGATATCCGGATGGCTAGCGAGAGTGCACGTTTCGCTGAGACCTACGCCAAAATCGGCCTGCTGCCCGGCGGCGGCGGCGGCTATTTCCTGCCTCGCCTGGTGGGCAAGGCGAGAGCGCTGGAGCTGTTATGGACGGCGGATTTTATCGACGCCGCGACGGCCCTTGAAATCGGTTTGGTTAATCACGTGTTTCCCGACGGTGAGTTGCTGGGGGAAGCGATCAAACTTGCCGCCCGGATCGCGGCGATGCCGCCGCTATCTATTCGCCTAATCAAACGTACGGTCAATCAAAGCCTGGAAACGGACATGGCTACGGCGTTCGATCTTGTCAGCTCGCACATCGCCATTGCCCGGGCCGGGCACGATCACCCAGAGGCGATCAAGGCCTTTCGCGAGAAACGGGATGGCAAATACGAAGGCTATTGATTACCGACGCGCTTGGAAGAAGGCGCGCAACAGGGCCGCGGCCTGACTTTCGCCGATGCCGGGGTAAAGTTCGGGTTTGTGGTGGCAGGTGGCTTGATGGAAAATGCACGGGCCATGTTCGATGCCGCCACCCTTGGAGTCCGCCGCGCCGTAATAAAGCCTCCCAAGGCGGGCAAACGAAATGGCGGTGGCACACATGGGGCAAGGCTCCAGGGTAACGTAGATAGCGCAGTCCGGCAGCCTTGGCTCGCCTCTTAAGGCACAAGCCTGCCGGATCACCTCCATCTCGGCATGGGCCGTGGGGTCCGCCCGTTCCTCGGTACGGTTACCGGCCCGAGCGATGACCTTGTCTGCGCCATCGACTATAACGGCCCCGATGGGCACCTCGTCACGGCTGGCGGCAAGTCTGGCTTCTTCCAGGGCGAGGTTCATGAAGGTTGATTTCGTCATTCCAATAGGCATGGTGCCAACATGAGCAGCAAGCGTAATATGGTCAAGCCGCAACGGGCGGCCAATCACGGTCAAAAAACCGATCGCGGTCGCGGCACCAAATCCAATTCAGGGTTGAGCGTGGACCCGGGTGCGGGCGAGCGGATTGCCAAACGGCTGGCGCGCGCCGGTCTATGTTCCCGGCGAGAGGCGGAACGCTGGATCACCGCCGGCCGGGTCAAGGTCGACGGCAAAGTGCTGGAGACGCCCGCCTGCGTGGTGACCCCGAAAAGCCGCATCGAAGTCGACAATAAGACCCTGGCATCGGCCGAACCCACTAAGCTTTGGCGCCACCACAAGCCTAAGGGCCTGCTAACCACCAACCGTGACCCGGAGGGCCGGGCCACGGTATTTGACCGCCTGCCCACCGATCTGCCCCGGGTATTATCGGTCGGGCGGCTGGATCTAAATACCGAAGGTCTTTTGCTGCTAACCAACGACGGCGATCTGGCCCGGCATCTGGAACTGCCCGACACGGGGTGGCGCCGTCGCTACCGGGTCCGGGTGCATGGCAGTGTGGACGAGAAGGCCTTGGCTCGGCTGGCCGACGGCGTGCGTATCGAGGCCATTTCCTATGGCGCGATCGAGGCCAAGTTGGATAGCACCCAGCGCGGCAATTCCTGGCTCAGCCTGTCCTTGAAAGAGGGCAAAAACCGAGAAATACGCCGGGTCATGGAGCATCTAAATTTACAGGTGACCCGGCTGATCCGCCTCTCATACGGCCCGTTTCAATTGGGCGATTTGGCGCGCGGTGATATCGCCCCCGTGCCCCGCCGCGTTCTGCGCGATCAACTTGGCGCGCAGGCTGCCCGCTTCGGCCTGGACGAGGTGGAGGGCGACGCCAAGCGCCCGCGCAAAAAGACCTAGTGGTACGAGCCATACAGAAGAGCCCTTCGGTTTGGTGTCTTCCGCACCACAAATTTTTAGACTCTAGTAATCTTTCCAACCTCTCGGATGGCCACCATCCGTCAGAACCGGACCACTAGATGCGCATCGTCGCAGGCAAGCACAAGGGCAGGCGGTTGCCGGGGCCAGGGGACCTGGATATCCGCCCAACCTCAGACCGGGCCCGCCAGGCCCTGTTCAATATTCTGAGCCATGGTGATTATGCCGGCCCCCATGCCCCCATGCCCCAGGGTCAAGCGGTGCTGGACGTCTTTGCTGGCACCGGCGCACTAGGCTTGGAAGCGTTGTCGAGGGGCGCGGCCCCCGTCTGCTTTATTGAGCGCGACAAGGCCGCGGCGAGGCTGATCGAGGCGACCGCAAAGGGCATGGGAGAGGCCGCCCATATCCGGGTCCTGACCCGCGATGCCACGAAACCCGGCCATCCCCCGGCTCGTTTTGACCTAGTGTTGCTGGATGCCCCCTACCGCACGGAAAAATCGGCGCCTGCCCTGATCGCATTGGCGGAACTGGGTTGGCTGCGGGAGGGTGCCATTTGCTGTGTCGAACTGGCAAAGCAGGAAAACTTTCAACGAGGTCCCGCCTTCACTATGCTGGACGAACGCCACTACGGCGCCGCCCGCATGGTTATCCTGCGCTGGAATAATCCTGAGGCGTAATAGGTCTTATCGGCTAACATCGCGCACCCTTGTGTTCAATATTTAAATCATCTCCATGGCACGCGACCGTCATGCTCGGGCTTAACCCGGGCATCCACGGACACCGATGCTTGGGATCAGCATGGATTACCGGGTAGGGCCCAGCACTAACAATGAAGGGCATGTTTTCGATCGGTTAGACCATTATTGAGATTGACGAGGTCAGTTGAGACCGCGACGGCGGCTCACGGTTTGCACGCCGCCCCTCTAAAGCCGCGTGCTAAAGGCGCACTGGCGTGAACAAAAAGGCTAGTCCTAATTCGATAAAAATAAAAACTGGACTAGCTGGGGGTTTAGCAGCTGCCTAGCGGCGGCCGAACAGACTTTCGATATCGCTCAACTGCAATTCAACATAAGTGGGGCGGCCATGGCTGCATTGACCCGAACGCGGCGTGCACTCCATCTCGCGAAGAAGTGCATTCATTTCCTCCACGCTCAGGCGGCGGCCGGCGCGCACGCTGCCGTGGCAGGCCATAGAGGCGCAGACATTATCCAAACGCTCGCGCAAGGCCAGGGTCTGGTCCATCTCGGCCAATTCATCAGCCAGATCGCGGACCAGGCCTTGGATGTCGCATTCCCCCAACAGGGCAGGCACTTCCCGCACCACGACCGCGCCGGACCCAAACGCTTCCAGGACGAGGCCGAGTTCCTCCAGCTCCCCGGCCCGGGCGCTTAATCGTAGGGCGCCAGCCTCGTCCAGCTCCACCACATCGGGCAGCAGCAATATTTGCCGGGCCACCCCGCGAGCCGCTAATTGCGCCTGCATCCGTTCCATCACTAATCGTTCGTGGGCCGCGTGTTGATCGACGATCACAATGCCATTGGTGGTTTGCGCCACGATGTAGGTTTCGTGTAGCTGCCCCCGGGCTACACCCAGGGGGTAGTCCTCGGCCGAAACGACATTGTCCGCACCTTCGGGCGCAGGCTCCAGGCGGGCGGAGGGTTCGCCGAGGCTATCAAAGGGCGACTGAAATGTTGCGGCGGCCTCCACCAGCCCAACATTGCCCCCTCCCCTACCCCATTGCCCCGCGCCTTGATGATACGGCAGGTTAAAGCCCTCTTCCCGCACCCGCCCTAGAGCAGCCACGCTAACCGTGGTCGAGCTGCGGTGACCGGCGCTTGCCAGGGCATGACGCAGGGCCGAGACGAGCAGCCCGCGCACCAAGCCCGGATCGCGAAAGCGCACCTCCGCCTTCATGGGGTGGACGTTGACGTCGACCAGCTCCGCCGGCACTTTGAGAAACAATGCCGCCATGGGGTGTCGGTCATGGGCTAGCACATCCATATAGCCCGCGCGCAAAGCACCGGCCAAAAGCCGGTCTCGCACCGGCCGGCCATTGACAAACAGGTGCTGCATGCGGTTGTTGGCCCGGTTCAGGGTCGGCAGACCAGCATAACCGGTCAAGCACAAGCCCTCCCGTTCCGCATTGATAGCAATGGCGTTATCGGCAAATTCGCGCCCCATGACGGCGCCCAGGCGGCCCAGCCGGGCGTCAAACAAATCGCCGCTACCAGCTGCTAGATCCAGGCTACGCCGCTCGCCATCGGACAGGGTAAAGGCAATATCGGGGCGCACCATCGCCAGCCGCTTCACCGAATCGGCCGCGTGCTGAAATTCTGTCCGCGGGGTTTTCAGAAACTTGAGGCGCGCCGGGGTGGCAAAAAACAACTCTCGCACCTCAACGCTGGTACCCTTGGCATGGGCCGCAGGGGTCACCGTGCCAACCTGACCGCCATCGACGTTGATGCGCCAGGCCCTTTCATCCCCCAGCGCGCGGGAGGTAATAGCCAGGCGGGACACGGCGCCGATCGAGGGCAGCGCCTCGCCGCGAAAGCCTAGCCATTGGATATGCAGCAAATCCTCGTCGGGCAATTTCGAGGTCGCGTGCCGCTGCACCGCCAAGCCCAGTTCATCGGCCCTTATCCCGGCGCCGTTATCAGTTACCGAAATAAACTCCTGTCCACCGTTCAGAAGTACAATATCGATTTGCGTGGCACCGGCGTCGATGGAGTTTTCCACCAGTTCCTTCAATGCGGAGGCGGGCCTCTCCACCACTTCGCCGGCGGCGATGCGGTTGACCATTACTTCTGGCAAGCGGCGCAGAGGGCTCGGGGGGCTCATGGCGCCGACCCGCTTAGATAGCGCCGAGCCAAAACCTTGCTTTCCTCCACCGCCGGTTGGCCAAAGGGATCAACCCCCATCAAATCGGCGGTGAATAGCGTTTCCAGCATGAAATGCATGAACAGCGCCCCCAGGCTAGTTTCATCCAGGCGTTGCGTCGTTAGGCGGCGTACCGGGCGGCCGTGCTTTATCAAAGTATCCGCCGTGGCCGTCTGCATCGCGACGACCAGGTCACCGATCCGCCGGCCCGCCAGATAATCCTGGCCCAGGACTTTGGCGAGAGGCGCATCCACCACCGGACCGCGACCGGCCTGGGCCAACATCAGCAAGGTGAATTGCTTGTCCAGGGGGCCATCAAGGTAAAGCTGTAACTGGCTATGCTGATCGACCGGGCCCAGGGCATCGATGGGCGTGGTGCCCTGGCCCTGTTTGCCCAGGCTTTCCGCCCAAAGCTGGCGGTGCCAGCGTACGAACGGCTTGAAGGCCTCGCCATACGCCATCAGAACCGATTGGGCCAGACCATGGCGTTGCAGGCCAACCTGCAGGGCTGCGCCCACGGCCGGCGGGCTGTTAGGCGTGGCCAGGGCGTGCTCCAACACCGCTTCGGCGCCGTTGCGCACCGCCGAGCCGTCCAGTCCCAGCATCATGGCAGGTAGCAAACCCACAAGAGTTAGGACAGAAAAACGTCCGCCGATATCCGGGTCGTAATCTAACGCCGGGGCACCGATTTCAGCACTCAGTTGCCGCAACACACCCTGTCTTGGATCGCTGATAGACAGAAAATGATCCGCCGGGGCCGCCGCGCCTAAATTATCGCGCACGGCGGAAATAGCGGTCAGGGCCTGGGCCAGAGTTTCCCCGGTTCTGCCGGATTTAGAAATCACCAAAAACCCCGTATGTCCCAAATCAGCCGGCCCCAGAACTGCCGCCATCAGGTCCGGGTCGAGATTATCGGGTACGCAAAGTTCCAGATGGTTCGGGCCATCCGTGGATGGGGTTGCAAGCGCCGCCAGGGCGCAGGCGCCCAGGGAGGAGCCACCAGTGCCCAACAGAACGACACGGCGGAAGCGCCGGCGCCAATCCGTCGCGATGGTTTGCAGGGCCGCCAAGTCGTCACGGCGGCGGGCCACGGCCAGGGGTGCGAGGCCCCCCGCCGCAAGTTCCGAAAGCAAGCGATGGCGCGTTGCCTCGCATTGCCGCAATAGTGGCGCCAGCTCGTCCTCTCCCATGCCGGCGGCGCCAGCGGCGGGCCGCAGACACCCGGCAATATCCTGTTGAATGGGAGACGCTATAATCATGGCGCTAGGCTATCAGAGCCCGGCCCGAGCCGAAAGCAGTGCCCCGCCCTATTTGCTGCTACTCAGGCCCGCCGGTTGGCCGACCACGACTATAAGTAGATTTTCCGGGCGCAACAGCCGTTTCCCAACACGGAGGATATCAGCCATGGTCACGGCATTGATCAGGCTGGCGCGCCGGTTCAGATAGTCAATCCCCAGATTGTTCCGTTGAATGGCCAATAACAGACCGGCGATTCTCACGGAAGAGGTCAGCCGCAGTGGAAACGAGCCGTTCAAAAAAGTCTTGGCGTTGGCCAATTCTGCCTCTGTAATACCGTTCTCACCAGCCAGGGCGATCTGCTCCTTGATCACCGTCAGCACTTCGCCGACCCGCTCGTTCTGGGTGCCAACACCGCCCATATACAGGGCCGCATGATCCAGGGGATGGAGATAACTATAGACCGAATAGGCCAGACCCCGTTTCTCGCGCACCTCTTCATTCAGGCGCGACGAAAAGCCGCCGCCGCCCAGAACGTAATTCAAAACATAAGCCGCATACCAATCGGGATCATCCCGCTTGAGGCCCAAGCCACCAAACATCACCTGGCTCTGGGGGATCATTTTTTGCACTACCTTTAAAACACCCGCGCCCTTGGGGTTGGTGTCCGGTATCACGGCAATGACCGTGCTGGCCGGTAGGGCGCCGAAGGTTTGATCCAGCAGCGGCCCCAGTTCCGCCGCCGAGATATCACCGACCACGCCGATGGTCAGGCGGTCACGCGCCAACACCTTCGCCAGTAGTTTTCGTAGATCGTCGACGGTTATCGCCTTGACGCTTTCAATGCTGCCCGAGGTCGGCAAGCCATAAGGGTGATCAGAAAATGCGGTCGAAAACCATAATTTTGCCGCGATGGTGCCGGGGTCTTCCTGACTGGCAACCAGACCTGTCAAAATTTTTCGGCGCATGCGTTCCACCGCCTCCGCCTCGAAATGAGGCTCGTTCAGGGCCAGCCGCAACAGCTCGAACGCCGCATCACGGTTCTCGCTCAGAGTACGCAGCCCGCCCGAAAAATGATCGCGGTCAGCGCTGAAATTCAGATGCACCGCCAAATCCTGCAACCGGGTTTGAAACGCCTTGGAATCGTAGGGCCCGGCGCCTTCGTCTAGCAGCGCGGACACAAGATTGGCCGTGCCCTTGCGGGCCGGGCGATCCAGGCTAGCGCCACCGGTGAAAGAGAAGCGGACGGTCAATAGAGGAATGCTGGGTTCATGCACCAGCCAGGCGGTAATGCCGCCTGGGCTGCGCACTTCTTGAACCTGGGTGGCATGGGCTGCGAGCGGCCCCAGCAGAACCAAGAAAACGACCAGGGCATGATGCCGTGCGCGGGCAGGGAACGATGGCCCTAGATGAGGCATTACTCCTCCCCCTCCTTCTCTGCCGGCAATAACAGTCCGGTAACCGAGTTGCGGATTTTCAGTACGGCCCGGCCCGCGGCCATGGCCTGCGCCAAGGTTACCGCCCGGACCTCATCGGGCCAAGATTCTACCTGTTCTACGCTAAGGCCAGAGGTTAGGGCATCGCCAAAAACCCGAGGTGAGGTGAATAGATTGTCCCGCGCATAGACCGCGGCCGCCAGCATTCCGGTGCGCGAGCGTTCCAAATCAGTCGCCAGCAAGCCATCCTTAAGCACCGAGGCCACGGTTTTCACCGCGGCCGCTTCTAGCGTTTCCAGGCTCACGCCGGGTGAGGGCGTGGCGTACAACATGAAGGTGCCCAGATCCAGGCCGGTGGCGCTGTAATGGGCGCTGGCGCTGGTCGCCAGCTTGCTTTCCACCACTAGGTCACGGTACAGCCGCGACGTAGTGCCGCCGCCCAGCATGTCGGCAAACAGAGTCAATGGGATGGCATAATGACTTTCACCGGCCGTTCTGGAAGGGGCGAGATAGCTGCGCTGCCAACTGGCCTGTCTTACCCGGCCGTCCTTGAAGGTAATTTTCCGAGCCGCCAGTTGCGGCGGCTCCTGGGGCCGGACGTTGGGTGGTGTCAGGGTCCTTGGTAAGGGGCCAAAATGCTTTTCCGCGAGGGCCACAACCGCGGGTGCCTCAACATCGCCCGCGACCACCAGAATGGCATTATTGGGGGCGTAATAACGGCGGTAGAAGGCCATGGCATCCGCCTGGCTTAAATTCTCTATCTCGTGTTTCCAGCCGATCACCGGAATGCCGTAGGGGTGGGCGAGATATTGCGACGCACTCATGGCTTCGCGCAGCTGTGCGCCGGGATTATTATCGGTGCGGGAGCGGCGCTCCTCTAAAATTACCTTCCGTTCGGTGTCGACATCCGCTGCCGTTAGCACCAGATTGGTCATGCGGTCCGCTTCCATGCCCATGACTAAATCCAATTTGTCCCGCGCTACGTTCTGGAAATAGCCGGTATAATCCTGCGAAGTGAAGGCATTATCCCGGCCACCGTTGCGGGCGATGATTTTGGAGAATTGACCCGAGGGTACCTTCGGCGTCCCCTTGAACATCAGATGCTCCAGGAAATGCGCGATGCCAGATTTCCCAGGAGGCTCATCCGCCGCGCCGACCTTGTACCAGACCATATGCGCCACCACGGGCGCGCGATGATCTTCGATCACCACCACCTGCAGACCATTGGCCAGGGTGTGGGTCTTCGGATAGAAAACGGCCGCTCTGGCAGGCAGTTGCATAGCACCCATAGCCAGCAGCAAAATACCGAGCGCAAAAAATATCCGTGACATGGGCCGACCGCGCCCTCCCCTACTTTGGAAACCAAGAACAGTTATGATCTGGCAACGATCCAGATATGACCCATGGTGAGTTAACGCAAGGTTTCAATCGTAAAACCTGCTCAAGTTCTAGTGAAGTCAGTTTTCTACATGCCCTTCGATCACCCGGGCAGGCTGCCACAAAACTCAATATTTCAACCCCTTTTCGTCATATCTCGGCTTGCCCCGGGAATCCATCAGCGCCGGCGTAATGGGGATCAGCATGGATTGCCGGGTCAGGACCGGCAATGACGGAGTAGGGCCTGTTCTTAATAGGCTAATGTTTCCAGATTTTCATTAGCCCGCTAGAGCATTTTCATTCTAAAAATGATCAGATCTTTGGAATTAGAGAATTTTTTTAATCACTTAGGATCACTTTGTGATTCTTATTAATTAGGAACTTCTCTAGAAGATACCTTCCAGCAGGCCCCGTTTGCGCCGCTTGATGACGGGTGTTTTGATTTTATCCGTGTCCTCGCCAGCGGCCGCGGCTTCGCGCAAGCGTTGCGCTTCCTTACCCGCGTCAACGGCGGAGCCGAAGGGCACCTTGGGCTGCCAAAACAACAGGCGGTCGGCAAAAGAGGCATCCTTTTCCATCAATACGGAGGTTTCTCGGTTCACGAGTTGCCGAATTGACGGATCGGCATCCAGGGCGCCGGCCTTACGCAGCAAGGTCATTTCCGCGCCGGCCAGTTTGCCCTTTCTATCTTTCCCGGCCGCCCCAGCCAAGACATTCCGGCCGGCCTCTTGGGCTTGTGCGGCCGTAGCCTTGCCACTCCGGCCCCCCGACAAAAGCGCTGACCGGGCGACTTCGCGCGGCTCAACTTCCTGCGGCCTGCGGGCGCCCGGACGCGGCGGGCGCAGAGAGAAATCAGGTGGCATGATCAAGGGCGCCTTGGCGATGACGGTAAATTCGTCCGGCACCTTTTTTGTCAATCCGGCCTGCTCTTTAAGTGTATCGCAGGCCGAAAGTCCCAGCAGCAGAATGGCCAGTGCCGCGACGCCGATCCGCAGTCGCGACGTGCCGTTTACCAAGTTTGCGGTTTCAAGGCTTGCCATGGTCTCAACGGTCCTTCGATCGATTGCCATTTGCCGCCTCGTTCCCGACGGCAGGGCGAAAACTATCGTACAATAGCATAGCAACACCAATGGTGATGGCACTATCGGCGACATTGAAGGCCGGCCAATGATAGCCCATCAGGTGAAAATCAAAAAAATCCGCGACAGCGCCACGCCAGACCCGGTCAATAATATTACCAATGGCCCCACCGATCACCGCACCCAGGGCCAGGGTGGGCACGCGGTGGGTCTGCCGCTGCAACCAGATGCCAAGGCCAAGGCAGACCAGAGCTGAAAAAATTGCCAACAGCCAGCGTCCGGTCTCGCCCGATTGCAGCATACCAAAACTGATACCCCTGTTCCAAACCATCACCAGATTAAAAAAGCCGCTGATCTGCAGCCAACCACCCTGGCTCTCCAGCCAGCTGATCAACCAGACTTTGCTGGCCTGATCCAGGATTACCACCGCGGCAGCCAGGGCCAAGCCGAGACGCATCATGTCGTCATCACGCCGGGGCATAAACCGCCGCGGCCGTCGCACAGCGCTGGCAGACACCATCCTCGCCGTTTTCATCGGCGACAACCTCGGCCAGAACCTGCCAGCAGCGGGCGCATTTGCCTCCTGCCGCGACCGTCACGACAACGCCGATATCGGCGACATCTTCCATTGTGAATGCCCCCGCGGGCGCGGCGCCTTCATGGAGGGAAATGTCCGAGGTAATACAAATTTCTGCGGCATCCAGGTCATCCAGGGCGGCCAGATATGCCGCCGGGGCATAGACTGCCGGATGGCCCTGCAGGCTGGCGCCAATGCGTTTTTCCCGGCGCTCAACCTCCAGCGCGCCGGTGACCACAAGGCGCAGGGTGCGAATCCGGTTCCACCGTTCTTCCAAAGCCGCATTACGCCAATCCGCCGGAATATCAGGGAACTGGCGCAAATGTACGCTGTCGTCCTCGGGAAAGCGGCCGCGCCAAGCTTCCTCCGCCGTGAAACAGAGAATGGGCGCCAGCCAGGCGGTCAAGCAGGAAAACACCTGATCCAGCACCGTCCGCGCGGCCCGGCGCCGGGTCGAGATGCGGGCGTCGCAATATAGCGCATCCTTGCGGATATCGAGATAAAACGCCGAGAGATCGTTGGTGCAGAAGTTGCCCAAGGCCACGTAAAGGCGATGGTAGTCAAAATCGGCGCAACATTGCCGGACCAGCGCGTCCAATTCAGACAACCGGTGCAAGACCCATTGCTCGAGCTCCGGCATCTCAGCCACTGGTAACCGCTCAGCCTCATCAAAGCCGGCCAGATTGCCCAACAGGAAGCGCAGGGTATTGCGCAGGCGGCGATAGGCATCGACCTGGCTTTTGATGATCTCGTCGCCAATGCGCTGATCCACCGCATAGTCGGAGCTAACCACCCATAGACG
>Ga0209403_10002997_pt1 | contig 19499 bp, 12 predicted proteins | sample ArcticOcean_MG_C_8_FD_187440 | JGI IMG/M metagenome (GOLD analysis project Ga0209403, IMG submission 187440) | Marine microbial communities from western Arctic Ocean - ArcticOcean_MG_CB11_86 (SPAdes) (version 2) | ecosystem: Environmental > Aquatic > Marine > Oceanic | place: Arctic Ocean... | reverse complement strand
GAGATCGGGTCCGGGACCCGATGCACGAGGCTGTTGGCGGCAGAATCTGGCCAGCGCGGCCATATGAAGTTCGTGAACATCACGCCGGTCCGCACGACATCGGTAACGATGGCGACGGCCGTCACCCGCCCGCTACCGGTGCTTATGTGGCCCTTTTCGACCAGCTCAGAGAATCGGTATGACTCGCCCTCGGTGAAGGTGAACCCGCCGGTCTGGATGAGTACATCGTTGTTTGTAATCTCCACCCAGTCTCCACTCTCGATGCCCCGTGCCGCTGCGTCATCCGGATGGATCTCTACGAAGTGTTCAGGAGTCCTGTTGGCGAGATATGGCTTGCGTAGATCATCGTATGCGGACTGCCATACCTCGCCGATCCGGCCACTAGTGACCCACAACTCATCGCCTTGCGGCGTGATGCGCTCGTAGAAATCGCTGAACAGCTCCCATGGGGACTTGTTCAAGACGGCTTTGCCGGAGTGTGATTTGAAGTGCGTCAGCCATTTCTGGTGCACGCCAGCACCCTGAGGTGATTCCAAATCCAGCGTCGAATCGTGAAGGCGAACCGTCCCCGTCAGATCGGCATCTATTAGCCTGATCGGCGTCTGAATGCCTGTCGTGCCGTACCGTTTCAGAAGGTCATGAGCCCTGATGCCGTCTCGCTCCGCGATCACTACGAGCGGGTGGTAGTTGAGTACGCCGTCTCGTCCAAACTTGGACGCCTCCTCGAAGACATCGTTTGAGTCTTTCCAGTCGTAACCTTCGTATCCCATCGCTCGACCGAACTTTGCGATGGCCCACCAGTCAGGCTGTGCCTCTCCAGGCGGATCCGTGAACTTCTCGTAAAGGCGCAGTCGGCGTTCGCCATTGGCGCGTGTGAGATCACTTTCGCCCCAGCCGGAGGCGGGCAGAACGATGTCCGCAAGCTCTGTTGTGATCGGTGCACGCGGGTAGATCTCCGAGTTCACGATCACCATGCCGCCGCTGTCGGCCCGTTGAATCAACGTTTTTGCGGCGGCCTCCGGGTTGGCGTCCGTTATCTGGTGCGGATTGTCCCGGGTCAGTTCCATGAAACGCTGGTACATGTCGTCCGATGCGGCCATCGCCTGAATCCACAGTGTTCCGATCACCCAGGCAAAGCGCAGATTGCCGGATGCAACCCAGCGATCTAGATCAATATCCTGGCGTCGTCGTCCGGGCAATTTGTTCGGGCTCTGAATACGAGGGTACGGAGCTGCACCCTTCCAGCCGCGCTGGTGACCGCCCAACCGAGAGATCATTTTCCCTGGCCGATTTCCGGCTCCGCAGATCAGACCTAGGGCTGCATACGAAGCAGTGTTCAGATAATTATTCGACCAGTAATTGCCTTTTTCCAGCCCGAAAGATGCTTTAGGCCGCACCCCGTCTACGGGTTTCGCAAGAATTTCGGCGGCTAGCCTGATCTTCTCTTCTGGAACGCCGGTGATCTCCGACGCCCTCTCCAACTTTGAGATGTCCTGATCGAACAACCATTTAACGTACCCGTCGTAATCGGTCCCCAGCTGGCCCCACGTGGTTCTCCACTCGACGGGTGTGTTGCGGGTCCCACGCCCCATCCCGGCGTCTATCTCCCACGAATTTGCGATCCACTTCTCGATGAACTCTTTGTCCTCCCAGCCGTTCTCGATGATCAGGCGGATGATCGCCAGGTGCAGGGCTGTGTCGCTGCCCGGGATGACCTGCAGATGGAGACCGCCTCGGGCTTCGGCCCAAGCGACGCCCTGGGTGCGTCTCGGAGTGGCGAATATCAGCTTCTTTTGTGGACCGGTCATGACCCATTCGGTGAACAGTACCGTCTTCGTTTCGAAAGGATCGGTGCCCGAAAAAAAGATCACCTCGGCCTCGCCCCAGTCTTTGTAACTGGCGCTAAACGCGATGATCCCGGAGTCGCTCAGGCCCGGAGTATCGGAACCTGGCCCTGGCTTATCGTGCGGGGCGTATGCGGGGGTGTGGACGGATCGGAAGGCGAGTTTGGAGATTGCATAGGTGTTTTCGAAGTAGTTATACGAGTAGGTTTTCATCCCCCACGCGGGCGCGCCGTACTTTGAGATCACGTGGCTTGAGACGCGCTGCATGACCTCTATAGCGTCGTCCCATGAGATCGGAACCAACTCACCGTTAACGCGCATCATGGGCATCTTGAGTCGGTCAGATGTTGGCCCGTCCGGGTTGTAGACCTTCCCGGCGAGAGTTCCACCGCGAATGCTGTGGTTGCCCCCGCGGTTGACGACCGTGGCGAACGGGTCCGCCTGTACGACCACGTGGTGTCGAACGCCGCCGATCAGCGTGAAATTGTGCTGGTTAGGGCTGATCCATGCCGCGCCTACCCCGAGAGGGAAGTCCTCGCCAAGCGCGTTCTCAGAAGCGCGAGGCCCTCCTTCCGTGCCGTCCGGCCACGTGAAGACGCGATACCCGCAGCCGACGACGCAATAGTCGCACGCCGTGTTGGTTATCTTGGCGTCGGGCGGCGGAAGTGGAACGCTTGTCTGTGGAACGTAATCTGCCATCTACGTTCGATCTCCAGAGAGGATTTTCACTTGATCTCCTCGTATGGTGGGAGTTGCGGTTCCTCTACGAGGATCGGGTCGCCGGTCAGGGACATTAGAAATGCCATTAGATCAGATTTGTTTTCTTCAGTAAGGCCGAGTGGCCGGAGAAGAGGATCAAGATTAGGGGATTCTCCTCCGCCGGAGTTGTAAAATTCGATCACCTCTTCCAGTGTCGCGAATGCCCCGTTATGCATGTAGGGCCCGGTCTGGCCAAGTTCCCGGAGCATCGGGGTCCGGAACTGCCCGAAATCTGTGTCGACCTTGGTCACCAGGTACAGGCCCGGGTCGTCGGTAGCGGTCCGATACACCTCTTCCGAGACGCCCCGTGAACGAAGCTGATATTTGAACGTAATCTCGCGAATAGCGTCGGTCGAGAACTGTTCTGGTGTCGGCACCCCCAGCCCGTGGAAGTTCTCATCTGTGAATAATCTCCCGCGGTGACATGCTGAGCAGCCTGCGGTTGTCGTGAACAACTTGAAGCCGCGCTTTTCTGACTCTGACAGGGCTGATTCATCGCCTTCCATGAAACGATCGAACGGGACGTTGCTGGAAAGGATTGTCGATTGGAATATTGCGATGGCCCGTGAGGCGTCCTCAAACCACGGACCACCGGGACCGAACACATCGTCGAAGCGTTTCACGTACTCGGGGATCTGTCGTAGTCGCTCCTCCACCATGACCGGATCCATGTTCATTGCCACGGCGCCCTTCATTGCCCCCTGCGCCTGAATGTCCAGCCTGAGCGCTTTTCCGTCCCAGTCCAGTTTCGGATGGAAAGCGGAGTTGATGACTGTAGGTGTGTTGCGCCAGTGGACTGATCCCGCGTACCCGAAACTAAGTGGCAGACCGTCTGTCCAGCCCTGGTTCGGCTGGTGGCATGAAGCGCAACTGATGGCCGAGTTAGCCGAGAGCCTGGGGTCGAAGAATAGGAGCCGTCCTAGCGCAACTTTCGCTTCGCTAAAAGGGTTATCTTGGGGAAGATTTACCTTGTCCAGCACGTCGAATCCTAGGACGCGCGCCTGAAATGGAGTGAGCGGTACGAATTCACCGGACGCGTCTGAAGGCGTGGGCGAGGTGACCACGCTGGGAGCATCATCGCGGCTCATGAATACAACGGTGACGATGATTGCGATCACCGTAATACCAACGGCGCCGAGCGCGGTCCAGCGGATGCGAACCGGCATCAGTGAGGGGCCTTACCCTGGCCCTGGCTCCGATTGCGGGGCAAGGTTATTGCGGTGCTGCGCATCATCAAGACTTTCGTCGGTTCGTTCGGTGTGGACATCAGACGGTGTTACCGCCCCCGAAGTTGTATAAAAGTCCGTGTGGCCAGCGCATAGTGCGCCGGTTCACGGTACCACCAGACCTCCATCAGGCCTACCCGACCCGGTGGTTCCTTTTGCCGATTGGACCACGCCTGATGGCGTCCCATCGATCCACCCAGTTGACGATGCCGACTCTTTCACCCCAGGCGTTGTACTCCCGTGACATCCTCGTCAAACGATCTTTCTCCCCATCCACACGGTTGTTCAACTCTGTTCGATCGTCCGAGATGTTGTAAAGCTCCCATGCACCCGGGTACTCAGAAACCAGTTTCCAGTCACCGTCTCTAATCGCCCGATTGCCTTCATGTTCCCAATGGATCGGGGCTTCTCGTTTCCAATCCGGGTTTTGGAAGGACGGGACCAGGCTCTCGCCCTCAAGGGGCTTGATCGCGTGGCCGTTGTTCTCTGTCGGGTAACTTGCGCCAGCTGCCTGCAGACAGGTAGGCATGATGTCGATCAGATGCGCCGGGGAGTGGATTGTTTCAGGAGATTTGATTTTGTCCGGCCAGTTGACGACGAGCGGGGTCGAAATTCCGCCCTCGTGTGTCCAGCGTTTGAATAGACGGAACGGGGTGTTCGACGTATTGGCCCAGGGAAGGTCATAGCTCTGAAAGGTGTCTGATCCACCGGGGCGCAGGTCAGGGATGTTCCCGACGGTGGCCCGTGATCCATCGATGTTCGGGGTGTTGAAGTTGGTGTAGTTTGGCTGGTTTGAGTCTTCTGCGCAGAACTCGGCACACCCTCCGTTGTCTGCCATGAACATTATCAGTGTGTTGTCAGTCTGGCCCTGCGCCTCGATTTGTGCCAGGACGCGGCCGATGCCCTGGTCCATACGGTCTATCTGGGCCGCGTAGACTGCCATTCTGAGATCTTCCCAATCGTGATTTGGCGTTTCGTCCCATGCTGGGGAGTCGGGGTCGCGCTTGCTGATCTCCCATTTAGGATCGACAAGTCCGAGAGAGCGCATACCCTCGTGGCGCGAGGTCCGCAGCGCATCCCAGCCGTCCCTGTATTTGCCCTCGTAACGAGCGATATCTTCCTCAAAGGCGTGCAAGGGCCAGTGCGGCGAGGTATACGCCAGATAGAGGAAGAACGGATTTTGGGAATCGGCGTTGCCGGAGATCATCTCGATCGCATGATTTGAGATGGCATCCGTATAGTAGAAATCGGGCGAGTCCGGCTGTATCAGGGCCTGATCTTCCATCAGCGTCATCGGGTTCCAGAAGCTGCCGGCGCCGGTCAGTGTGCCAAAGAACTTGTCGAACCCGCGTTGGCGCGGCGTCGGGGAGCCGGGTTCGCCGGGCGTCCACGTTTCGGGCTTCTGAAGGTTGTGAGGGCCGCCAACGTGCCATTTGCCGGACATGAACGTCTCGTAACCGGCCGACGATAGTGCCTCGGCGATCGTCACGCAGTTGTCGTTCAGGTAGCCCTGGTATTCCGGCGTGCCGTAGTCGTCGACCATGTGGCCGACGCCCGCCTGCTGCGGGTTGAGGCCTGTGAGCAGGGCGGCGCGCGATGGGCAGCAACGGGCCGAGTTGTACATCTGCGTGTACTTGAGGCCACCCTCAGCAAGTTTGTCGATGTTCGGCGTGCGGATTTCTGAGCCCCAGCACCCAAGATCGGCGAAACCCATATCGTCCGCCAGGATCACAATGATGTTGGGCTGGGATTCAGGTTGATCGGTCAATTCATCGTTGCCCGCGTTGCGGCCCGTTTCGGCGGGCCGAGTCGGACGCTTGGGACCTGTACGGTGTGATTGTGTCTTGTAATCGTGTCCATGCCCATCGGTCTTGGCGACGACGGGATGGGCCAAGGCTGAACGCCGCTCGCATCCGCCCATTCAGCGTACTGGCGCATCATTGTCGACGCACGATCACGCTCACCTGAGATCAGATCTGTTAGTTCCGTGCGATCGTCATCGATGTTGTAAAGCTCCCAAGCATCTGTCGAACCGGGATCACGGGGATCGGGGTTTGGAGGTGCTCCGACTTCACTCACCAGTTTCCATGGGCCGATACGCACGGCGCGATTGCCTTCATGCTCCCACATGATGGGCTGTTCGCGACGCCATTTTCGGCCCTCGAGAGCCGGTAGAAACGATTCGCCTGCCATGGGCTGGATATCGTGGCCGCCACGCGTGGTTGGATACTTTGCCCCCGTCGCATCTACAAGCGTCGCCATCACATCCATGACATGCGCGGGCTCGTGAACGATCTCGCCGCCGGGTATCCGGCCGGGCCAGTGGGCGATGAACGGGGTGGAAATGCCGCCTTCGTGCGTGTAGCGCTTGAATAGTCGAAACGGGGCGTTGCTGGCGTTGGCCCAGCTGATATCGACGCTCGCAAAGGTATCGGCTGGGCCGGGCTCGATACTGGGCGTGTTGCCGACTCGTACCATCCGGCCATCGACGGTCGGGTGGATGTAGCGCGACGGGTCCGGGTAGTTTGTGTCCTCCTGTAGGAATTCGGCGGAGCCGCCGTTGTCGGACATGAACAAGATGATCGTGTCGTCTTCGGCATTGTGTTCCTTAAGGGTGTCGAGGACCTTGCCAACGCCGCGGTCGAGCTGCTCGATCTGCGCCGCATATGTCGCCATCTGGATGTCCCGCCACTCTTGGCTATCGGCGTCCTCCCAGGCGGGGATGCCCCGTTCGCGTGGAGATATCTCCCACTTCGAGTCCAGAATTCCTAAACCTTTTTGCTGCTCGTGCCGCGAAGTACGAAGGGAATCCCATCCGCCCATGTAGCTTCCCCGGTACTTTTCGATGTCGTTTGGGTGCGCGTGCAGGGGCCAGTGCGGCGCGGTGAATGCCATATACAAGAAAAAGGGATCGTCCCGATGCAGGGCGTCATCCACAAAATCGGCGGCATGCTGGCTGATCGAGTCTGTGAAGTGGTAATCGGTCGTGTCCACGCTGATTCGGGTCAGGTCATCCATCAACATGTTCGGGTTGTAATAACTCCCGCCGCCCGAGAGGATTCCGTAGAAACGATCAAACCCGCGGCCCTTGGGGGTTGGGTAGCCCGGCATGTCCGGGTACCAGTTATCAGGGAGGTTGGCTTGCTCGCCGCCGACGTGCCACTTGCCGGCCATTAAGGTCCTGTATCCGGCATCCTTCAGCACCTCGGCAATGGTGACACAGTTGTCATTCAGGTAGCCCTGGTACGACGGAACACCCAGGTTGACGACCATGTGGCCGATACCGGCCTGTTGCGGGTTGAGGCCCGTCAGGAGTGACGCCCGGGTAGGGCAGCAACGGGCGGAGTTATACATCTGCGAGAACCGGACCCCTTCCCTCGCAAGGCGGTCCAGGTTAGAAGTCCGGATCTCTGAGCCGTAAGCGCCGATATCGCCCCAGCCAAGATCGTCTGCAAGGATCAGAACAACGTTGGGGCGTCTAGGACCGGGTATATCTGTTGGCATCTAGTCTCCAGACAGCAAGAGTAAATCTGAAATCAGAGGCTACAGGTTCCCCGGGCGCATTAAGAATATAGATACGCCTCTACGCCACGGCCTGGAAAAGTAAAAGCCCCGACGGACGGTGGGTTCCGCCGAGGCTTTTATGTTGCGGCTCAGGATCTGTGGCCTATTGGGGGGAGCGGACTCTACTGGAGGGCTTCCGCTCTCAGGCCTCTAGCATCTGCTGTAGCCGCAGGAGTAGCACTTTGCGCAGCCCTCTTCGTGGGCGAGGCTTGCGTTGCAATCCGGGCACAACTCAGTGGACAGGGCTTCCACCATGTTCTGGTTCACGTTACTTGTGATTTCAGTCGCCTCTGCTGACCGGGTCGAGATCAACCCGATGTCGTCCGGCTCTGGTGCTTCGAACATCCCGATCTGTGCCGTTTCCGAATCGCTGATCGGGCCGGATGGCATAAGACCAGTACTCGAAACACGATCCAGAACCAGAGAGATTGCGTCTGGAACCGAACGAATCAGGTCTCCGTTGTCCCACACCGGCACATCGGTGATACCGCGAAGTTGCTTGACGATTTCGTTTGGGTCCACGCCGGACCGGAGTGCGAGTGACGCTAGGCGTGACATGCCTTCTGACATGGCCGCGTCGTTTCCGCCAGCCTTGCCAAGCGTTGCAAACATCTCGAATGGGCGCCCGTCTGATGCGACATTGACCGTCACGTACAGAGGACCTCGTCCGGTGCGAATCCGGTTGGTTACGCCCTGCAACGACGCTGGCCGGTCACGGGGGATCGAGAACTGCGGAATTACCTTTAGGCTTGATCCATCTTCGACTTTATCGGGGTTCGCGTTATCGGATGTACCGGTCGCCAGGACTTCCTTGTCACGGCTGCCTGAACGGTAAACCGTGATGCCCTTACACTTCAGCTCCCACGCCGTGAGGTAAGTCTCCTCGACATCCTCAATCGTCGCATCGTTCGGGAAGTTGATCGTCTTTGAGATACCGGCGTCAACGCTCTCTTGGAACGCCGCCTGCATCTTGACGTGATACTCCGGGCTGATGTCGGTGGCTACGTGGAACAGACGCTTCACGTCCTCCGGAACGTCCTCCCTGACCTGCAGCGAACCGCCGTCAGACAGGTGCTCCAGCAGTTCCTCGCTGTAGAAGCCTCGCTCACGGGCGATCCGCTCAAAGTTGTGGTCTACGTAGAAGAGGGTCTTACCTTCAAGGATGTTCTGCTTCCTGAAGGCAAGGGAGAAGATCGGCTCGATACCGCTTGAGCAACCGGCGATCATCGAGATCGTGCCCGTTGGCGCCACAGTGAGCCGACAGGCGTTGCGGATGTCGGGGTCGCCGTCTGTCTCATACTTGCTGCCAGCGAAAGCCGGGAACGGCCCGCGCTGCGTTGCCAGATCAATGGACGCTTGGTCTGACTCGTCCCGGATGAACGCCATCAGCGTCCGGCCAATCTCGATCGCCTGGTCGCTGTCGTACGGCACACCGAGCGTCACCAGCATGTCGGCGAAGCCCATCACTCCGAGGCCGATCTTGCGGGTGAAGTTCGCCATCTCTTCGATGGCCGGGACTGCGTACTTGTTGGCGTCGATCACGTTGTCCAGAAAGTGGACGCTCAACCGGGTTACTTTGCGTAGGTGGTCGTAGTCGACTGACTTGACGCCGTCTGCGTCTTCGACGATGAATTTGGACACGTCTATTGAGCCGAGGTTGCAGGACTCGTTCGGCAGAAGTGGCTGCTCGCCGCAGGGGTTGGTAGCTGTGATCTCGCCGAGGTGAAGTACCGGGCTGTTCCTGTTCACCTCATCCATGAAGATCATTCCGGGCTCGCCGTTCCTCCATGCGCCGTACACGATCTTCGAGAAGACCTCACGGGCATCGAGACGTCCGACCTCCATCATCTGGCTGTCCGGGTCGGACGCCTTGACCTTCGATCGGAGTGCGTAGTCGGTACCGTCCTTGACGGCCTGCATGAACTCGTCCGTTGCACCGACAGAGATGTTGAAGTTGTGGATCTCACCCTCGACCGTTTTGCAGTCGATGAACTCGAGGATGTCCGGGTGGTGGACGTTCATGACGGCCATGTTTGCGCCGTCACGCTTTCCGCCCTGGGTTACAAGCGTGGATACAGAGGACAGATGCCGCAGAACGGCGATCGGCCCACAGGCCTTGCCATGGGTTGATTGGATCGGCGTGCCCTTTGACCTGATCTCGGTCAGAGCAAAACCGGTTCCTCCGCCAAATTTCTGGACCATCGCAGCATCGTGTGCCGCGTCCATGATCCCTTCCATGCTGTCCTGGAGAGGAAGCACAAAACATGCAGATAGAGTTCCCGCGCCTGTTCCTGCATTCATCATCGTGGGCGAGTTCGGAAGAAACTCCAACTTTGCCATCATCCGGTAGAACTCTTCGGCCGTTTCGCCTATCTGTTCGTCAGACCGCCCGTACGCACGATCAGGAGCCGCGAGCGTCCTGGCCACCCGCCGGAACATGCCCTGCGGGTCTTCTTTGGCCTTGTCGTTCGTGTCCTTGTCCAGATAACGCTTCTCGAGCACGATGAGCGCGTTGTCTGTGATTACCGCCGGAGCGAACTCTTCAGACGAGTCTCCCGACGGACTGTTATCAGCGCTTCTGCCGACGCCGAGCACGGTCGCAGCCTCGGTTATGTCCTGTATGAGGCCGCGCTCTTTCAGAGCCGTAAGCATCTCGGTTGTTGCCTCAGCGCTGCTGTGTCCGTTGTGGGTCGTGTCCGTGCTCATTCGCGAATCCTGTATCTGAACTGAGGTCTGCTAAAAGGTATGGCTTCCGTACGGTCGGGAACTCGGGGCAATTTCAAATGGTAGTGCGGAAAGTGTCCTGTGATCCGTCGAGGATTCCAGGTCCACCTGCTCGGATTGGCTACCGGTACGAACTATAAGAGTTTAAGAAGCCCTCGTTCGTGCGGCGCATCGGGAACAATGAGGAACCGATCGCGTCGGCGTATTAATGAGCCGGGACACCGGCGTAGCACTGTGCGCATCGGATCCTCCTTTCCCCTCACTCCCAACACCGGGAGTGGCCTGTTTGCAGATCAGCCTCAGTCGCCTGAGACGGCCCTGCGTGTCCTTCGTCTTCTGCCTCGATCGGCAATTCTCGGTACGTCGTCTTCAATCAATCGGAGCTGTGGTTTGGGGTTATCCGACGATTCATCACGAAGCGCCTCGACTTCCTGAGCAAAGGTGTCCAAGTCTTCAAAGTCCCTGTACACCGATGCGTAGCGGATGTACGCCACGCGGTCCAGTTCCCGTAGCCGTTCCATCACCATCTCGCCGACAACCCGGCTTTCGACCTCTGCCTTGCCAAGACGGTGCAACTCGGAATCGATATCTGTAACTATCTTGCCAATCGCTCCAACCTCTAAGGGGCGCTTGGCACATGCAATCCGGAGTGACCGCTCAAGTTTGTCCGTCGAGAATGGTTCCCGCCGACCGTCTGACTTCGCGAGAAAGAGTGGGGTGGTATGCACCCGTTCGTAGGTCGTGAACCTAAGTCCACAACCTGTGCACTCTCTTCGCCGTCGAACTCCGTCGGGAGATTCCCGTGAGTCGATGACCTTTGAGTCGTCATGGCCACAAAACGGACAATGCACGTTTGAGCCTCCGACCCTCCCGAATTAATACACCAAACCCTTTTTGGAAGGGCCACACACTATCTAGCGGTATGATATTTCCAACCGCTACATATCGTGCATGAGATGCAGATGTTGCACTAACTGTAGTGGGGTGTCAAGTCTCGGGTTAAGCCGATTATCGGTCAAATATGATTCCCTCAACGATCAGCGTAAGTGGTGACTTCGGGATCTTCGATTGAACTCATGAAGGACCCGTTTTGAACGTATGTCGGGAGTTGCCAGCCCTAAATACACGTCACGTGAAGGGCACGCGAAAAGGCCCTTCACGTGAACGTGAAGGGCCTTTTCAAATTTGCCGGAGCCTTCTGTTTAATGACCGCCGGGATGACGCTTAGTCCATCCTTGTTGCGGCGATGTTGCCGCGTACCCGGCGTCGTGCTGCAGGGTGATGACGGAGGAACGGCGGGATGTCGAGATCGCCCACTTCAGTTGTCATGGCTTCTGCGTCCGACATGCTGATCGAGCCGTCTTCGGCCGAGAATCCGGTGGCGATGATGGTCAGCTTGACCTCGTTCTCCATCTTCATGTCTGTCACCATCCCAAAGATGATGTTTGCCTCCGGGTCAACGACCTGCGAGATTACTTCAGAGGCCTGGTGGACCTCGTTGATCGTCAGGTCGCTTCCGCCGGTGATGTTGAAGATCACACCGCGCGCGCCTTCAAGAGAAACGTCCAGCAGAGGACTCTGGATTGCCTCTTCTGCGGCTTCGATAGCCCGGTTCTCGCCGCTTCCTGAGCCGATCGCCATCCACGCTGGTCCGGCGTTGCTCATCACGGCCTTGATGTCGGCGAAGTCGAGGTTAATTTCGCCGGCTACGGTGACAAGCTCTGCGATGGACTGCACGCCCTGTCGGAGAATGTCGTCGGCCATCCTGAACCCGGCTTCCATCGTCACCTGTTCATCACAGATGATGAGAAGACGATCGTTCGGGATTGTGATCAGCGTGTCTACCTTGTCCTTGAGGCGGGCGATGCCTTCCTCGGCGTGCTTCATGCGCCGTCGGCCTTCAAATGCGAAAGGCTGGGTTACGACGCCGACCGTCAAAGCGCCCATTTCGCGGGCCGTCTCGGCCACGATAGGCGCTGCGCCGGTGCCGGTGCCGCCGCCCATTCCGGCGGCGATGAACACCATGTCTGCACCATCGAGAACCTCACGGACCTCATCCCGGCTCTCCTCAGCACACGCCTGACCCTTCTCAGGATCGCCGCCTACGCCAAGGCCACGGGCTGTCTCGTCACCAATCCGCAGACGGACCGGCACGTCGCTACGCACGAGTGCCTGGGCGTCGGTGTTAACGGTGATGTACTCCACCTCTGCCATTCGATCTCGGTACATACGGGAAACAGCATTTGATCCGCCGCCGCCGACACCCACGACCTTTATCTTTGCTACTCCTATGTTGTCCTGAGTCGCTTCAATTCTTGCGTTCATATCGTTTTAGATCTCCTGGCTCACATCTGCGGGCCGCCGGCTACGGATCACTTCCGTTGTTGCCCATTGGTCCCTGAATTGCTTGGCCGACGCCCCGGGCCGTGGGTTTTGGTAATTCTTTAAGCCGCCCGGATCACTCATTGAGGCCGGACGGGTTCTGTTTGATCACACCGAGGCCCCTTCACGGGTACTTTTCGAAGAATCACTTGGTCCCCGATTTCGCCACCCGCTGAAGGCGTCGTACCAGTGACCACCGCTACTTGCGACTTCAGTTCCGTTGATGGTTGAAACGCCGAGGTGTGAACCATGGGGCATGTTGCGCAACCCCCAGATCAGCATCCCGATTCCGGCGCTGTACGCCGGGTCCTGGTACTGCTCATCAAGCCCAACCAAAGGCCTCGGTCCGGAGATGCGGACCCTTCCCTGGAACACATATCGTGCGAGTGCCTGCATCCCGTCCAGCTTTGCACCGCCGCCAGTGAGGACGACGCGGTCGATCGGGACGTTTGCGAGCTGTGGCGCTGCCAGTTTTCCTTTGACTAGGCGGAAAAGCTCCTGCGCACGTTCTTTAAGCAATTGGCCGAGTTCTCGTTTTGTTATCGAGATCGGGCCGTCCACAGAGTCGGCGAGGGAGTTGATGAGCAACTCTTCCTGCATGGTGGCAATTTCGGGAGTAACCGAACCGGACTCGCGTTTTAACTCTTCGGCCTCTTCAAATGAGGTCATGAATGAGAGAACGAGGTCATTTGTGAACTGCCAACCACCGACCGGTAGCACGGCGCTATGCACGATTTGACCACCGACGAACACCGCTATGTCGGTGGTGCCGCCGCCGATGTCTAGGAGCACCACTCCGTCGTCACGCTCAGATGTCGTCAACGCCGCTTCGGCGGATGCGATCGGCTCGACGATCAGGCCTGCCACATGGATGCCTGCGGTTTCCGTCGCTGCCTTGAGACGCTCGATGGCGGACTCGTCGCCCTTGACGATGTGAGTGTGTGCGTGGATCTCCCTAGCGTGCATGCCCAGAGGCAGCCGAACGAGGTGCCGGTTGTCCAGGGCGTAGCCCCGGGAGATTACGTGTAGAAGTTGGCCGGGACTATCGGACTCAAGGTCACGGACCGTTGCGAGTGAAGCATCCAGAACATCCTGGGTGATTACACTCTCGGCCGCGTTTTCCTGTACCTGGTCCCAACGGTTGTGGGATTCAATGTGGTGGCCGGATAGTCCAACGTAAGCAGATTTGATCGACAGCCCTGCGTTTGCCGAGGCTTCCTGCACGGACGCCCTGATGGCCTGCGACGTCGCTGCATCGTCTCGAACCATGCCCTTGCTCAGACCGTCGCAGGGCGATACTCCAACGCCGGCGATCTCCACATTCCCGTCGGGACGCGCGCGGCCAATTACGGTCACGACCTTTGTTGTTCCGACATCTATTGCTGCTCTGTAGTCTTCCTGGATCATTTTCCTGTCCCTGCCAGATACCCGTTGTCAAATTTACCGGTTGCTCGCTTCACTCCTGTGACTCCCCACGTATTAGGTGGGTCCAGGGAGCGGGGTCTCGTGAAAGCCGTCATAGTCGTTCTGCTGCCCTGAGCCTTGCGCTTCGGCTCCTCGGATTGCCTTTTATCTCTGCCTGAGACGGTTTGATGACCCGTCGTGGCACCAGCCGCAACGAGGCAGTATGGCCGCAATCACAGATGGGTCGTTCCGGTGGGCAGATGCATTTGCTTGCTTCCTGACGGAACAGGTTTTTGACGATCCTGTCTTCGAGAGAGTGGTACGCGATCACGACGAGCCGTCCGCCCGGTTTGAGGAGAGAGATGGCCTGTCGCAGGCCGGTTTCAAGGGCGCCAAGCTCGTCGTTGACGGCTATCCGTAACGCCTGGAAGGTCTTTGTCGCCGGGTGAATCCGTCGAGAACCTCGGCGGGGTACCGCGCTCGCAATCACGTCTGCCAGCTGCGTCGCCGTTTGCAGGGGGCGCACTGCTACTATCGCCGCTGCAATGCGACGGGAAGCCCGTTCTTCGCCGTACTGGTAAATCACATCGGCCAACTCGTCACGGCCATAAGTGTTAACGATGTCGCCCGCGGTTAGCGTCTGGCGTACGTCAAAACGCATGTCCAACGGGTCAGAGCGCCGGAAACTGAATCCGCGCTCTTCGGTATCGAGCTGTAGCGACGAAAGGCCGAGGTCGAATAAAACGCCGTCGACCGAACCCTGGTTACGGCCGTATTCGGTCGAGAACGATTCGATTTCTCTGAAATTTGCGTTCGCTGTGATGAGGCGTTCGGCGAGATCTGGCGAGCCTGAGAGGTGTTTTACCGCCGAACTGATGGCTTCCTGATCGGCGTCTATTCCCAGCACGGCTCCGTCCGGGGCGCTTGCCCTAAGGATCGCCTCTGTGTGGCCGCCCTCGCCAAGATTTGCGTCGATGTAGAAACCGCCAGGCTTCACCTCAAGCGCATTGAGCGCCTCGGGAACCATAACTGGCACGTGGCGTGTCTCAGACATTCGGGCTACCTTCCGGTCGATCGGAGCAGAGAGCGGCGGAGAGCCATGCGAGCGCGATTCCGCCAGTGCACTTCGCAGTGTTGAATCCGGGAGCGTGGGGAGCATGGCGGGCATCAATTGGCGGGCCGTTTCCTGATCGAATACCTGAGTGAATGTCGAGTCTTACGCCTGTACATTTCAGACTTAGAATGAGCGACGCCGGGGTCCTGATCTGGGACTTTCCGCGTCCGCACTCGTATATAGGTACCAATTCACGCCACTTTTCCGCTAGCGAGGCGAATTACGTGTTTGGGTGCTTTTTTGAAACGTCCGGGAATTTCGATCAGAAAACCTGATCAAGCATCTGTTGTGTTTCCGGACTGTTAGTCACACGCTCCGTGCTAGCATCTTTCTCCCTATGACTCACGATGCCAAACAACACAACCCGCCCGAATCTGGGGACTCCAGATCCGAAGGCCATGCTCATGCCGACTCGGAAGTGCATGCCCATGATCATGGGCATGAAGGCCGCCGCCGATTCGCCGTCCTAACCAGCAGCGACGCTGGGTCGGCTGGTGATCGCGCAGACACGAGCGGTGATGCCATTGTTGAGATGCTCACGGCCGCCGGGTTTGAGACGGCTGAGCGTGTGATGGTCCCGGACGAGCGCGACTTGATCGCCGGACAGTTACGTGCATGGTCGGAGAGCGGTGACGTCGACTTGATCATGACTACTGGAGGCACGGGGCTGGGCCCGCGCGACGTGACCCCGGAGGCAACCATGGACGTGATCGAACTGACGGTGCCGGGGATCGCTGAAGCGATGCGGGCACAATCGTTAGCGTCCACCCATGCGGCTATGTTGAGCCGTGCCGTGGCCGGTGTCCGAGGCCGCACGCTGATCGTCAACCTGCCGGGTAGTCCGCGTGGCGTGAGGGAAACTTGTGAAGTGATTCTTCCGGTGCTGGGCCACGCGATCGACATCCTCTCCGGACGGCGCGGGCCTCACCCAGGTCAAGGATTTTCTCGCTCTGATCACGGCTCACATGGGGCCGATGGATCGCACGAGATTTAATCGTGCGCATCAGAATAATTACCCTTTTCCCCGAGATGTTCGAAGGACCTTTCGGTGCAAGCATCGTCTCTCGTGCGATCAGAGATGAACTGGTCCAAATTACAACCCACCAGCTCCGCGATTACACCAAAGATCGGCACCGCACGGTCGATGACACACCTTACGGCGGTGGAGCAGGGATGGTGATGAAACCAGCCCCGCTGTCGGATGCCGTCCAGGACCTCAAAAAGGATGCATCTGATTCCGGAGAACTGCAGCCTCACGTGATCCTGCTGTCTCCACAAGGACGCCGGCTCGACCAGAACATCGCCAAGGAACTCGCCTCACGCGATTCTTTGATACTGGTTTGTGGTCGATATGAAGGCGTGGATGAACGATTTATCGAGGCGCTGGTTGATGAAGAGATATCGATCGGCGATTACGTGATCTCTGGCGGGGAACCTGCGGCGATCGTGCTAGTGGACGCGATTACGCGCCTGATCCCGGGAGCTCTCGGGTCCGGGGACTCGGCACCCTCTGATTCGTTCGCCTCTGGTCTCAGAGGCAAGTTGCAGGGACCCGTGTACACGCGCCCGATGGAGTGGGATGGCCGCGAGGTTCCAGAAGTGCTCCTTTCCGGGGATCATGCGCGTCTGGAAAAATGGCGGGACGACCAATCGGACGCCCGCACCCGCGAACGTCGCCCTGATTTATTAGGGAATGAGGGTCATAGGGCGTGAGCCGAAATATCTGGGCGCTGGTGCTCTTGTTGCTAATGCCCATCATGTTGATCGGCGCTACCGCCTGCAGTTCCGGAACTGAAGACAGTGGCTCTAACGAACCGGATCTCACGGCGGCACAGATCGCACTGGCGACTGCCCAGGTGAAACCACAATCTTCCGCTCCAATTGGTGCCGGTGGTTTGACAGCAGCGCATGTGTTGCAGAACGCTGGAGATGTGGCCGCGACTCTGAAATCGTTCCGTTTTATAACAGAAACGGTCGTCACATCTGGAGACGGACCTGTGATATCCAGGGTTAACGGCGAGTGGTCCCTGCCTGGCAGGTACCGTGCGACGGTGGGCGATCCGGATGATCCGATAGAAGAGTTCATCGTTGCCGATGGCCGGCTTATACACAGGGAGCATGGCACGGATGAATGGAGGTTGGAGACCGAGTTTGATCCCGGACTGGGGATAGGATCAGGCCAGATCATTCCGACCATGGACGTATTTGATTACTCAGACCCGCTTAACCCCGACGATGGCAAGGTTTACCGCATTACCGGCGCCGAGAAGCTTGATGTCACGGGTATAAAGACCACGATCGTTCAAACACACGAACTTGTTATCCGGATTTCCGATTTTCATATCGAGAAGGTGGTCTCGTTTATCAACCCAAACCCGGAAGTAGGCTTAGAGGGCACCCAGCGAGTCTTTGTTGTGTACGACCGCAACGTACCTGAGCAGATTGTCATTCCAGAAGTGGTGTCTGACTCTGCGGCCGGCGCAGGAGGCTGATTTCCGATGAGCAGATTACCCTGATTGGTCGTGATTCACCCCTAACCGTTGCCGTCGGACGGGTGGGGGTTCTACAATCAATCGCTCACTCAGTTTTATATTGGCTGTCGCGCGCTTCCCAACCTGTCTGGAATTTCCAGCAAATTCGGGACCACTACGGCCCGGCACACGTCTCCGGGAACTGTCCCCGGTCTGCACCAGAGGTATAACCGTGATCGAAGCAAGAGCGCTGATTGACGCCACACCGCGCGACTCCATCCAGGAGTTCCAGACCGGCGATACCGTACGGGTCAACGTGATGATTCGTGAAGGCGATCGTCAGCGTGTCCAGGCTTTCGAGGGCGTTGTGCTGAAGGGCCGACACCGCAAGGGCGATACGCCCGCTCCCGGAGCCACGTTCACGGTCCGACGGGTTTCCTATGGTGTTGGTGTAGAGAGGACCTTCCTCGTCTGCTCCCCGCTCTTGGACTCGCTCGAGGTGACACGCCAGGGTAAGGTCCGCCGGGCCCGCGCCTACTACCTCCGTGGCCTCACCGGCCGCAGTGCCAGGATAAAAGAACGCCGCTAGACCTCTGTCCGTGATTGGGATAGCGCTCTCCTGTTCCTGGTGTAGCGTCGATTGACACTGTCTGCTCGCACGCATACCTCCTTTTCGCGTACCCTCGCCTGATGGAAGCGCGCTCAAAAATAACTCCGGGATACGATGCTCCCGGTTTCGCTCAGGTCGCCGTTGACGGCGCCGGTCTTCAGGCGCGGACATTTACTTACAGCGTTCCGGACGAGCTGCCCGTTCGGCCAGGTCATCTGGTATGGGTTCCGTTTGGCCCACGGACGGTACAGGGAATTGTGTTCGGATTGACCAATGTTCCCGAGATCGAAGAGCCTAGGGGCATCGAGCGCGTCGCGTATGCGAACCCACTTATTTCTGAGCGACAGATCAAAGTGGCGATCTGGATGTCTACCTATTACCGAGTAGGGCTGTTCATGGCGGCGTCCCAGATGCTCCCGCCCGGCTTTGCCAGTCGGCTTCGGACCTGGGTAAGCGTGGATGCTAAACGGGTCGCAGATACGGCCGAGGCTGCTGACCTCGGATCGCGAGATGATCGCGCCTTACGCATGGTTGAGGATGTAGGGGAGATGCGTAGGCCATCACTGGTGCGACGTCTCGGAAGAGGCGGCGGTGTTGTTGTGGACAGGCTGATTCGACGAAAATTACTCGTCACCAGGTCCGAGTGGGAGCATCAGCGACAGAAGCCAAGATACGTTCGTGTTCTGGCGCTTGGCATGGAGGCGGGGGTGGTGGAAAGTGTGGCGGAAGAGTTGGACAGTTCTTCTGGGACCCGCGGCATCGAGCGGGCGTCACTACTTCGACGCGTGATCGACTCACCTGGCATCGAGACCCAGGCCGATCTCGCGAGGGAATTCGGACGCTCACGCGTCAATTGGGCAAAAAAGGCCGGATTGTTGCGAGTTGATGAGATCCAGGTGCAGCGAGACCCGTTGAGGGAGCATCATTTCCAGACCACGATGCCGCTTGACCCAACGGCCGCCCAGGCGGGCGCGATCGGCGCCATCACATCTGCGCTGCGCACCTCCCGAAAAAAGTCGGGTCCGCCCCGTAAATTTTTGCTCTACGGCGTTACCGGCAGCGGCAAGACCGAGGTGTATCTGAGGGCTACCGAAAAGTGCCTTGAACTTGGCAGATCCGTACTGATTCTCGTACCGGAGATCGCACTTACGCCGCAAACCCTCGCCCGTTTCGCATCTCGATTCCCGGGGAAAGTGGCACTGCTCCACTCAGGTCTCCAGCCGGGAGAGCGATTTGATCAATGGTGGCGTATCGCCAAGGGCGACTTCCCGATCGTCCTTGGCTCCCGGAGCGCGGTGTTCGCTCCGATCAAGGATATTGGACTGATCGTCATCGATGAAGAGCACGAGTGGACCTACAAGCAGCACGACCCCGCGCCGCGCTACCACGCACGGGCGGTCG
>Ga0209403_10002995_pt1 | contig 19512 bp, 19 predicted proteins | sample ArcticOcean_MG_C_8_FD_187440 | JGI IMG/M metagenome (GOLD analysis project Ga0209403, IMG submission 187440) | Marine microbial communities from western Arctic Ocean - ArcticOcean_MG_CB11_86 (SPAdes) (version 2) | ecosystem: Environmental > Aquatic > Marine > Oceanic | place: Arctic Ocean... | reverse complement strand
TAGATTCATTGAACATTCATTGTAGGTTTTAATTCAGTTAAAAAAAAAGGGCAGTAAAAACTGCCCTTTTTGAATTTTGTTTAGTGAATGGGATTACATACCCATTCCACCCATACCACCCATTCCACCCATTCCACCAGGAGGCATAGCAGGGCCACCAGAATCTTTTTCATCTGGTTTGTCAGCCACCATTGCTTCAGTTGTGATTAGCAAACCTGAAATTGAAGCGGCATCCTGTAATGCTGTTCTAACAACTTTAGTTGGGTCTATAATTCCTTTAGAAAACATATCACAGTACTCTTCATTTTGAGCATCATAACCTTGTGTTGCTTTTTTAGCTTCTAAAAGTTTTCCAACAATTACCGATCCATCTACACCAGCATTTGTAGTAATTTGTCTTATAGGAGCTTCTAAAGCTTTTCTAACTATATCAACACCAGCTTTTTGGTCAGCACCTTTATATTTAACTTTATCTAGATCTTGAGCTGCATAAAGTAAAGCACATCCACCGCCAACAACAACACCTTCTTCAACAGCTGCTCTAGTGGCATTAAGTGCATCTTCTACTCTATCTTTTCTTTCTTTAACCTCAACTTCTGTAGCTCCACCGACTTTAATTACAGCAACACCACCGGCAAGTTTAGCCAATCTTTCTTGAAGTTTTTCTTTATCGTAATCAGAAGTAGTTTCGTCAATTTGTTGCTTAATTTGCGCACATCTTGCTTCTATGTCAGCTTTTTTTCCAGATCCAGCAACGATAGTACTATTATCTTTATCAACTTTTATTTTCTTACATGACCCAAGATCATTAATTTTAACATTCTCCAATTTAATGCCTAAATCTTCTGAAATTACTTGACCACCAGTTAATATTCCTATGTCTTCCAACATTGATTTCCTTCTATCACCGAAACCAGGAGCTTTGACAGCAACAACTTTTAAGCCGCCTCTAAGTTTATTTACAACTAGTGTCGCTAAAGCTTCCCCCTCAACATCTTCAGAGATTATCATAAGTGGTCTTCCTGCTTGAACCACAGATTCTAGTAGCGGAACTATAGATTGTAAATTAGTCAATTTTTTTTCATGTAATAAAATGAGAGGATTATCAAGCTCAGTCGTCATTTTATCTGCATTAGTTATGAAGTATGGAGATAAATAACCTCTATCAAATTGCATCCCTTCAACAACATCTAATTCTGTTTCAATTCCTTTAGCTTCTTCAACAGTAATTACTCCTTCATTACCAACTTTTTGCATAGCTTTTGAAATCATATCTCCAATTTCTTTCTCGCCATTTGAAGAAATTGTTCCTACTTGAGCTATTTCATCGCTACTTTTAACTTTTTTAGATGATGCTTTTAATTTTTCTATTACGTGTGCTACAGCATTATCTAAACCACGTTTAACATCCATAGGGTTCATGCCTGCAGTAACGTATTTAATTCCTTCTCTAACTATTGCTTGAGCCAGTATAGTTGCAGTTGTAGTTCCATCACCAGCTTCATCATTTGTTTTGCTCGCAACCTCTTTAACCATTTGAGCTCCCATGTTTTCAAATTTATCTTGAAGCTCAATTTCTTTAGCTACAGTAACACCATCTTTAGTTGTTCTTGGAGCACCATATGACTTATCCAAAACTACATTTCTTCCTTTGGGTCCCAAGGTTACTTTTACAGCATTAGCAAGGGTATCAACCCCTTTTAACATTTTAGTTCTTGCTTCAGTATCAAATAATATAACTTTAGACATTTTATTTTTTTCCTTTCGATATTCCCATAATGTCAGATTCTTTCATTATGCTAAATTCTTTTCCATCAATTTTAACTTCAGTGCCCGACCATTTTCCAAAAAGCACCACATCTCCTACCTGAACATCCATTGGTATAATTTTTCCATCTTCAGTTCTGGATCCTGATCCTATCGCAACCACTTTTCCTTCTTGTGGCTTTTCTTTAGCTGTATCAGGTATAATGATTCCACCTGCAGTTTTTTCTTCACCATCTAAAACTTCAATCAAAACACGATCATGTAAAGGTCTAAATTTCATATTAAATTAACTCCTAATTTTTTATTTGACTGATATATAGTGTTGGATACAGAAATTTCAATACCTTATCGAAAAACATATAATTTATGCAACAAAAACACCAAAATAGTGTATTTTTAATCCTTCTTGGGCTAATCATCTATTATCATGAAAACGAAATTAATTAAGGGTTTAAGCGAAGTACAAGAAAAATATGACACATTTTTTATCGATTTGTGGGGTGTGGTCCATGATGGAATTCAAGTACACCCTGGGGCCGTAGAAGTATTAGAAAAATTAAATGATATAAAAAAACGATTTGTATTAATGTCTAATGCTCCGAGACCTTCAAAAAATGTTGAGAATTTTCTTCAAAAAATAAAAATGAAGAAAAATTTAATAAAAAATATATTTACCTCGGGAGAAGCCGCTTTGAAAAGTTTGAAAAATAATATTTATGGAAAAAATTTTTACCATTTAGGACCCGAAAGAGACAGCAGTTTATTTGAAGGATTAGAAAAAAATAAAAAACAATTAGATAAAGCAGACTTTATATTATGTACAGGATTTTTAGATAATAAAGAGGATTCACTAGAATATTATAAAAGTTTTCTAAAAAAATATTCACATCTTAAAATGGTTTGTACAAATCCAGACTTAATAGTACATCGAGGATTAAAAAAAGAGTATTGCGCAGGTACGTTGGCTGAAATTTTTAAAGAATTAGGAGGTAAAGTTATTTATTTTGGAAAACCTTACCCTGAAATATATAATTTTTGTATAAAAAAAAATGAAAAAATTCTTGTAATTGGAGATAATATTAGAACAGATATTAAAGGAGCAAATAATATGAAATTAGATTCATTATTAATAACTGCAGGAATTCATAAAAAAGATTTTTTAAACTTACCAGTAGCTGACTACGATAAAATTTTAAATAAATATGAAACAAACACCAATTATTATCAAGAAAGTTTAAATTGGTAAATATGCAGATATTTAAAAAATTATCTATACCAAGTAATTATAAAAATTCAGCTATAGCTATTGGTAATTTTGATGGCGTTCATAAAGGACACCAAAAAGTTTTTAATGAAACAAGAAAATTTGCAATAAAAAATAAAATAAAATTTGGAGTATTAACCTTTAAACCACTGCCTGTAATGTTTTTTAATAAAAAAATAACAAATTTTAGACTTGTAAACGAAGATCAAAAGTTAAAGCTATTTAAAAAAAATAAAGTTGACTTTATCATAAGTATTAAATTCAACAAAAGCTTTTCTAAAGTAAGTGCTATTAATTTTATAAAAAAAATTATTTGCAAAAAAATAAACCCTAGATTAATTGCTGTTAGTAATAATTTTAAATTTGGAAAAAATAGAAAAGGCGATGTAAAATTATTAAAAAAATTTGAAAACATTTATGGTTATCAATTATTAAATATCGATCCTTACAAATATTTAGAATCAACAGTGTCATCTACCAAAATTAGAGAATATTTAAAAAATGGATCTATTGATCTAGCAAACAAACTACTTTCACGGACATGGTTTATTGATGGTCAAGTCCAAGCAGGAAAAAAAATAGGTCGCACACTAGGGTATCGCACATGCAACATTAAAGTGAAAAATTATATATTGCCCAAACCAGGAATATATGCAGTTAAAGTTTCTATCGGCGATAAAAATAAAAAATATGGTGGCGTTTCTTATTTAGGAACACGCCCAACTTTTGGTGGCAAAGAAACTTTTCTTGAAACAAACATCTTTGGTATTAATAAAAATTTGTATAAAAAAAAAATAACAGTATATTTTCTCAAATTTTTAAGAGGTGACCAAAAATTTAAGAATTCTAACCAATTAATAAAGCAGATGAATAAAGATGTGATTTCTGCAAAAAAAGGTTTAAAAACAAAGTTAGTAACATGAGTAAAACAAATATTAATTTACCTAAAACTTCATTTTCGATGAAGGCTAATTTACCAAAAAAAGAACCTGAAATTTTAAAAATTTGGGAAGATTTAAATTTATATAAGAAGTTGAGAGAATCACGTAAAGGAAAAGAAAAATTTATTTTACATGATGGTCCTCCGTATGCGAATGGCCATATACATATGGGTACCGCCCTTAATAAAATTCTTAAAGATATAATTGTTAGATTTCACCAAATGAATGGAAAAGATTCGGTCTACGTTCCAGGTTGGGACTGTCATGGATTACCTATCGAGTGGAAAATTGAAGAAGAGTATAAAAAAAACAAAAAAAATAAAGATGAAGTTCCGATTAAGGACTTTAGAATGGAGTGTAGAGAGTTTGCTGCGAAATGGATAAAAATTCATATAGAAGAATTTAAGAGATTAGGAGTTGAGGGTGATTGGAAAAATTATTACTCAACAATGAGTTTTGAAGCAGAGGCACAGATAGTAAGAGAATTAGGAAAATTTTTAATGGATAAAAGTTTATATCAAGGATATAAGCCTGTTCTTTGGTCAACGGTAGAGAAAACGGCATTAGCTGATGCAGAAGTAGAGTATCAAGATCACACTTCCAATACTATTTATGCCTCATTTAAAATTAAAAAAACAGATAAAGAATTTTTAAAAGATTCACACATTATTATATGGACTACTACACCATGGACAATTCCAGCCAATAGAGCTCTAGCTTATAGTGATAAAATTAAATACTCAGTTATTCAACTAGACAAAGATGCAGAACATTTAAAGGATAAAAAAATAGTTATTGCTAGCGAACTTATAAATAAAGTTTCTGAAGAATGTAATTTTAAAAATTTTAAAATATTAAAAGAGTTTAATGGTTCAGATTTTAAAGATTCCATTTGTTTGCATCCACTAAAAAATATGGGATATGAATATGACGTTCCAATGTTAGAGGCTGATTTTGTTACATTAGATCAAGGAACTGGTGTAGTTCACACGGCCCCGAGTCATGGACCGGATGATTTTAATCTTTGTTTAAAACACGGTATTAAAGCTTCAAACACTATAACCAATGGCGGTTTATATTCTAATGAAGTGCCTTTTTTTTCAGGACTGCATATTTTTAAAGCAGACAGCAAAGTTATAGAAAAGCTATCAGAACATAAAAGCTTACTAGGCAGCGGTAAACTTCAACATAGTTTTCCACATTCGTGGAGATCCAAAGCTCCTCTGGTTTATAGAGCTACTTCTCAATGGTTCATTTCAATGGAAGTAAATAATTTAAGAAAAAAAGCTCTTAAAGCAATTGATGACACAGCTTTTTACCCTGAGAGAGGTAGAGCCAGAATAAGATCAATGATTGAAACAAGACCTGACTGGTGCATTTCAAGACAAAGAATATGGGGTGTCCCATTACCATTATTTGTATCAAAAAAAACAAAAGAACCTTTGAGAGATATGGAGGTAATAGAGAATATTGCTAAAATTTATGAAACAGAAGGATCAGACTGCTGGTTTACTGCAGACGCACAAAAGTTTCTAGGAAAAAAATATAAAAAGGAAGATTATATAAAAACTACGGATATCGTAGAAGTTTGGTTTGATAGCGGCGCCTCACACAGTTATGTTTTAGAAAAAAGAAAAGATTTAATGTGGCCAGCCTCAATGTATCTTGAAGGCTCCGATCAACATAGAGGTTGGTTTCATTCATCCTTATTAGAATCTTGCGGGACCAGAGGGAGAGCCCCTTATAATAGTATTTTAACACATGGATTTGTAGTCGATGGCAAAGGTCTAAAAATGTCAAAATCTACTGGAAATGTAATAGCACCAGAAGATATTTTAAAAAAATATGGTGCGGATATTCTAAGAACTTGGGTTGCAGCATCAGATTATTCTGAAGATTTAAAATTAGACCATTCAATTTTAGAACAACATGCTGAGTCTTACAGAAAAATTAGAAATACTTTTAGATTTTTATTAGGAAACCTAAACGATCAAAAGACTAACTTTGATTTACATTCAAAGGACATAGAAAAATGGCCAGAGCTTGAACGTTTTATGTTACATAAAATTTTTTTACTAAACAGGAGTTTTGAAGAATATTTTAAAGAGTATAATTTTCATAAACTTTACAAAGAATTAGCAAATTTTTGCTCTTTAGAATTGTCAGCATTTTATTTTGATATAAGAAAAGATACACTTTATTGTGATGCAAAATCATCAGCCAAAAGACAGGCAAGCATTAATTTATTAGGATTAATTCTAGATATGCTTTTAAAGTGGTTTGCGCCAGTATTGTCATTTACGACAGAAGAAATTTATCAAATTATAAATAAAGACAAAAATTTAAGTATACATTTAGAATCTTTTCCACAAATCCCAAAAAATTGGATGAATGAAAGATTATACGAAAAATGGGAAAAATTTAAAATAATAAGAAAAGTAGTAAATGCTGCCATGGAAATTAAAAGAGCCAGTAAGGACATTGGATCAAGTTTAGAGGCGGATATAAAAGTATACTTAAGTGATGAATACTTAAAAATAGTTAAGGACTTTGATTTATCCGAAAGCTTTATAACATCAAAAGCTGAGGCAAAAAAAATGATTGATGATAATAATCTTTTTCAATTGGATGAAATTAAGGATGTAAAAGTCTTGGTAAAAAAAGCAGAGGGTGAAAAGTGTCCCAGGTGTTGGAAAATTTTTCCTGATCCTTGTGTAAGATGTGGGTCTAATGCTTAAAACTTTATGAAAAAAGTTATTATAATTTTAACAATATTCTTTTTAGATAGAGCAACTAAAATTTATTTAATAAATCTTCAAGCTTCCGGCATAGATATAGATTTTTATGTAAATTCATTGCTAAATATTTATTTGGTATGGAACACAGGTATTGGTTTTGGTCTAATATCTCTAGAATCTAACATTTTTTACCATTTACTAAGTTTTGTTATTTTTAGTATTAATTTGGTTTTAATCTTTTTTTTAACAAAATCCAAAAGTACTAATACATATTTATTAACTTTAATAATTGGTGGATCATTAGGAAATTTGTTTGATAGATTGTATTATTACGCAGTGCCTGATTTTATAGATATTCATATTAGAAATTTCCATTGGTTTGTATTTAATGTTGCTGATATTTTCATAACGATTGGTATAATTGGTATTATAATTTTAGAATTATTTAAAAGTAAAAAAATTGAAAATCATGTTTAAAAAAATAATTATTTTATTATTACTAGCATTTTTTGTAACATCTTGTGATACAATGAACTCTGTAAAGCGAGGTCTTACTGGTGAAAAGATGGAATCATCAGATGAATTTTTTATAAGAAAAAAAGCTCCACTCAGCATGCCTCCCAAGTTTGATGAATTACCAACCCCAAGTGCAAGCGGAACAGGAAAAGTAGAATCTTCAGATATTACAGATAAATTAAAAGAAGAAATTTTAACCAAAGGAACCGATTCCATTCCAAGCTCTACAGAGGAATCGATACTAAAAAAAATTAAACAAAGATAAAAATTGATGTTAAGAAAAAGTAATTTTTTTAAAACTTATCCATTAAAATCAAAAAAATTTAACCAAAATTTAAACAAAACTAAAAAATTTCTATTAGAAATTAAATCAGATATAAAAAATTATAAAATTCCATTTTTACAGAGTTTTGAAAAAGATTATATTTTAGATTTTTCAGCAAAAACCATAAAAAACTTTTCAAAATATCAAAATATTATAATAGTAGGTATGGGTGGCTCAGTTCTAGGAACAAAGTGTATTTATTCTTTTTTAGAAAACAGAATTAAAAAACAAGTATTTTTTTTTGATAATTTAGATGAAAATCTATATTTAAAATTTATTAACATTAAGAAGATAAAAAATTCTTGCTTTATTATAGTTTCAAAATCAGGAGAAACTATCGAAACTATAACTAATTTAAGTATAATATTTTCTAAATTTTTACTAAAAAGTAAATTAGTTTTTATTACAGAAGCTAAAGATAGCACAATGTTGAATATAGCAAAAAAACTTAAAGCTGAAATTATAGAACATAAAAATTTTATAGGTGGACGCTATTCAGTTTTGTCAGAGACTGGAATGTTTCCAGCTGCTTTAATGGGTTTAAATATAAAAAAATTTAAAAATTTAAATAAACTTGTTAATAATAAAAATTTTACCACATCTTTAATTCAAAATGTAGCCAGCATTTATACTATAAACTCTAAAGGTTTAAAAAATTCAGTAATTTTAAATTATGATTCTGATTTAAAAGATCTATCTTTTTGGTATCAGCAGTTAGTTTCAGAAAGTTTAGGAAAAAAAGGTAAAGGCATAACAACAATAATCTCCGAAGTTCCCAAGGATCATCATAGCACAATGCAACTTTATTTAGATGGACCGAGGGATAAATTTTTTACTTTTTTTAATTCAAATAACAAAAAAAATAGTTTTAAATTTTTAAAAAATGAAAAATTAAGATCTATAGTAAACGCACAATCTAAAGCAGTGGCAAATGTTTTTAAGAGCAAGCAAATTCCTTTCAGACAAATTAGTTTTAATAAAAAAGATGAGGAAGAATTAGGTACAATTTTTACTTTTTTTGTTTTAGAAACATTACTTTTAGGAAAGTTAATGAAGGTAAATCCTTTTAATCAGCCTGCCGTTGAACAAATTAAAGCCGAAACACAAAAAATATTAACATCATAGAGTCCCAAAAATTATCTTAGATATTCCGTAATTTCTTTCATCAATTATATGAAAATAGTGAGGTATTTTATCCACAGTATTTTTATTTCTATGCAAAATTATGACACCATTTTTTTCTAACAGTTTTTTCTGAGAAATTAATTCTATTAATATCTCTACGTTTTTATCATTAAAAGGAGGGTCACAAAAAATAAGATTGAATTTTAAATTAATAGTATTTTTTCTTATTATTGACAATGCATCGTTATGAATTATTTCTGTATTTTTATTTTGTTTTATTTTTTTAATATTTTTTTCTAAAATTTTTATTGCTTCTTTTTCCTTTTCAATAAATATAATTTTATTTGCGTTCCTTGATAAACATTCAAGACCAAAAGATCCTGTGCCTGAGTACAAATCCAAAATATTAGAACCTTCTATTGTAAATGATATTTTTTTTGAATGAGTTAAAAAATTAAAAATACTTTCTCTAACCATATCCTTAAGTGGTCTTATTTTTCTATCTTTTGGACCATAAAGATTAATAGATTTAAATTTTCCTGAAACGATCCTCATAATATTTATATTTATTTAGTATTAATTACTCTCCAACCAATATCTTTTCTATAAAATCCGTCATCCCACTTTATCTTTTTGATATTTTTTAAAGATTTGTCCCGTGCCTTAATTAAATTATTTTCCAATATAGTAACATTTAGCACTCTTCCACCATTTGAATAAATTTTGTTATTTTTTATGTAAGTTCCAGAGTGAAATATTTGGGAGTTTTTATCATTTTGTAAATTCTGTAGGTTTTTTAGTTCACTATTTTTTATATACGTAGATGGATAACCTCGAGCACACAAAACAATAGTAATACAATTTTTATTATCCCATTTTATTTTTAAATTATTAAGCTGATTTTTAGTTGAGTGGTCTATAATTTTTAATAAATCTGTTTTTAGTCTCATCATTATCACTTGACATTCTGGATCGCCCATTCTTATGTTATATTCAATCAAGTAAGGCTCCCCTTTTTTAATCATTAAGCCTGCATATAAAAAGCCTTTATAGGCATGACCTAAATCTTTCATAGCTTTAATAGTAGGATCAATAATTTTTTTTTTTATTTTTTTTTCAAGAATTTTAGTAAGCAAAGGAGACGGAGAGTAGGCGCCCATACCTCCGGTGTTGGGCCCGGTATCGCCTTCCCCAACTTTTTTGTGATCTTGCGCAGAACCAAAAAAATAATATGATTTTTCATCTACTATTGAAAAATAGCTTAATTCTTCTCCTTCTAAAAACTCTTCTAATAAAACTTTATTTGAAGATTTAAATTTTCCATCTAAAATATCTTTAGTTTTTTTTAAAGCCTCTTTTAGAGTGGTGCAAATTGATACACCTTTTCCTGCGGCCAGACCATCAGCCTTTACAACTATTGGTAGTTTATTTTTTTTTATAAAATCTGAAGCGTTACTATAATCGTTAAAAATACCAAAATTTGCAGTAGGAATATTATTTTTTTTACATAGTTTTTTCATGAATGCTTTCGACCCTTCCAACTGAGATGCAAATTTACTAGGGCCGAATACCCTAATTTTTTTTTTATGTAAGTAGTCAACCATCCCATCAACCAAAGGCTGTTCTGGACCAATAACCACTATATCAATTTTATTTTTTTTAATTATTTGATATATAGCTCCAAAGTTTGAAATATCTTCTTTTATATTTACTGCTATAGAATGAGTACCTGCATTTCCAGGTATACAAATTAGTTTTTTTAATTTTTTAGATTGCCTCAATTTGTAGCAAATAGCATGCTCTCTACCACCACTTCCTATGACTGCTAAATTCATATATTATAGATATACTTAATAATTAAATATACATGAACGAAAATAAAGCAAAACTTAAATTTAATTCAAGCAATTTTGAAATTCTTGAAGAGGGAGATTATGTGGTTTGTTCCATTTCAGGAAAAAATATCCCTTTAAATCAGCTGACATATTGGAATGTTGAATTACAAGAAGCTTATTTTTCTCCAAAAGAAGCTCAACAAAGATATGAGGAGTTAAATAAAAAATGAGACTTTTAATAGTTTTGTTTTTTTTATTTTTTACAACCTCAAGTTTTGCAGTTACTTTTGATGGCAAATTTATTCAAGGATCTTTTATTCTTGGAAAGACAGACCCAGACTCAGAAGTTTTCATTGATAAAAAAAAGATCAAAGTTTCAACAGATGGGTATTTTGTTTTTGGGTTAGGCAGAGATAGAAAAAATGACGTTATAATAACAGTAAATGATAAAAAGATTGTAAAAAAAGTTTTTAAAAAAGAATATAAAATTCAAAGAATAGATGGGCTTGAAAAAGAGAAAGTAACACCACCTGAAGAATTATATGAAAGAATTAAAAGAGAAAATAAATGGATAGGAGAAGCTAGAGCCGTTGACAGCGATTTAAATTTTTTTAAAAATAAATTCGTTGTTCCTATAGAAAATGCAATCATTACAGGTGTTTATGGAAGTCAAAGAATTTTAAATGGTATACCTAAATGGCCTCACTATGGATTAGATTTTGCTGCAGACGAGGGAACAAAAATTAAAGCTATGTTAGATGGAACCGTGACCTTAGCGAAGCCTGATTTATTTTATACAGGGGGAACCTTAATATTTGATCATGGACATGGTATTTCAACACTATATATGCACATGGAAAAAATCTTAGTTAAAAAAGGTCAAAAAGTTAAACAAGGAGATATTATTGGAACAGTAGGTTCAACTGGAAGAGCAACGGGGGCTCACTTAGATGTGAGACTTAATTGGTTTGGTATACGTTTAGACCCGGCAACAGTTCTTGATATTAGAAAATAAAATTTAATTTTTTCTACACAAAATTATCAACTTTAGATCTTTGCCTAGCGTAAGCACAATTTTTACAGCTTTCATCTACCCTATAAGCAGGAATTTTGTCAGAGTTAATGATATTAATCATGTTTTGAATCTCATTATCTAAATAATCTGTTTTTATTTTATGATGAATTAAGGTTTCAGAAAATTTAATTTTACCATTAAAGCCTTCTTCTAAATCCAATCCATTTACTACATATAAATAGCTATCAGGTGATATTTCATATTTTATTTCATTTTCTGATTTCATGCCTTTCATCAAGTAGGCATAAAAGTTCAGCTGAGTTTTATAACTGCCATGAAACCCACCTTTTGAAAAATATGTATCTTGAGAAACTTCTTTAGAACTGGCTTGAGATTTATAATCAACAATTATTAGTTCTTTTGTTTTAGTATTAAACCAAACATCGTCCACTCCTCCTTGTAGAATTATATTTGTATCTTTAAATCTATGCTTAAGACCATGATTTATAGCATCTCTCCATATGTCTATGATTTGCCATTCCTTTTCTACTTTTTTGCTATTTGTCATCATTTTTTTTCCTGCGTCGTAAGGAATAATATGTCCAAGCCCATTCCCAACTAATTTTTTATGGGGTTTTTGATTTTTTCTACACTCATCAAATTCTTTTTTTAATAACGTGTCGGTTAATTCATTTAGTTTAAACTGAGGTATACCTGGCTCTTGAAAACCTGAAACAAGTCTTAAATAAAAACATCTAGAACATTTCATGAAGTCTTCAAATCTACTTCTGCTTATTTTAAAATCTTCCTTTTGGTTAGGCTTATAAAGCCGCCAAGCTTGGGAGTTTAATCCAGTTGCTTTAACAAATTCACCTTTAGTATTTCTTTTTAAATCAATCACTATTTCCACCTATTGTGCGACCAAATCCATTGCGTTGGATTTTTAATTACCATTTTTTCTAAAATTTGGTTAATTTTAAGTGTAATATTTCTTGTATCTTCAGCTTCGTTACTAGTCTTGTTGATTTTATATGGTTCATGAATGGTCATTTCAAATCGAATACCTTCTTTTCTTTTGAGAGAAATAGGTACCAATTTGCAATCATATTTTAAAGCTATTTGGGCTGGTACAGTAGTAGTGTGAGCAGGCTTATTAAAAAAAGTTTCTCTTGGGCCCTCACCAACACGTTGATCCACCATTAATGCAATGCTATATCCATTTTTGATTTTAGTAATTATTTCACGCATACCCATCCGGCCTTTTGGGATTTGATTTGGACAAATATATTTCATTCTAAGATATTCCATTAAAGGGTTTAAAAAAAAGTTATTTAATGGTCTATAAATTGCAGCACATTTAATTCCAAATTTATCTAGCTCCATTGCCATCAGCTCAAAATTGGCAAAATGTCCTGAATAAAAAATTGCTGACTCATTATTTTTTTTAATTTCATCCAGGTACTGTAGCCCATTAATTTTTATGTGATTAAAGTTAGTCGCGCTAAATTTAAATTTTTTTAGATAAACATACTCTGCAAATGTTCTTCCAATATTATTCCACATCCCATTTATAATTTTTGTTTCTTCTTTATTATCAATTTCTCCCAAACCATTTTTTATATTTTGCTTAGTAATTTTTTTTGATCTAAATAGTGGGCCAAATAATTCCCCGATTACCCCACCTAGGTTTGATGCATTTTTAAGACCTATTATTTTAAAAATACAAAACAAAGAAATTACGCACATAAATTCAAAAAAATATTTGATAGTCTTCATAAAGCTTTTTTTAACTCATTAATAAATTTATCTTTATCCTTAATATTAACTAGGATTTTTAAAAAACTAATTTTTTTCCTAAAATTTTCATTAATTCTCAAATAATCTTTCTCTGTAGTAAGTAATACTGAATTTTTTTCTTTTGCTTGATTAATTAAATTATTTAATTCTTTTTCACTATAATTATAGTGATCAGGAAATTTAACGCTTTTTATAACATCTATATTATTATTTTTTAATAAATTGAAAAAATTTTCTGGGCTGCCAATTCCAGCAAATGCAATAATTTTTTTATTTTGAAATTCTACGATATTTTGTGGCAAATATTCTGTATAAAAAATTTTTATTTTTTTATTATGATTTAAAATTACGTTTTCAATATCAATATTTTTATTACCATTAATGATGGCACAATTAGCTCTCCGGAGTGCAGAAAGCGGTTCTCTTAATGGACCAGCGGGAATCACTAAGCCATTACCAATCCATTGCCTTTCATTAAAACATATGATTGATAAATTTTTATTTACAGATAAGTCTTGAAATCCATCATCGAGTATAGCTACACCAGCTTTATTTTTAATAGCCTCTCTAATTGCTTTAGCTCTTTTTTTGTTTTGGTATGTAGTGCCTGTTTTTTTTAATATGTCCAGCTCATCTTGAAAAGAAGAATATTGCTTTCTGATAAATACAGGATTTATATTTAAGCTTTTTAAGATTGAAAATATTTCAATACATAAGGGCGTTTTACCGGTTCCCCCTAAGTAGATATTACCAACACATATTACAGGAATTGGAAAACTATAATTTTTTGTTAAAGAATAATTTAAAAAAATTAATAATCTCACTAGCAAAGATATTGGAAAAAATAGAATAGATAAAAAGGAAATTGTATTTTTATCCCAAAAGTTTGGTTTAAAAAAATTCATCTTTAATTGTTTATATATATTTTTTTAACTCCATGATTACATTATTAAATATATTCTGCCCATAATTTTCAATTTTTTTTATATTTTCTGTATTTTTTTGTTTGTTTTCTATAAAGAGCTCAACTAGAGATAGATACAACTCATCAGAATTTTTTACCTCTTGAGCAATTCCAAGTGTTTTAAAATAATAATAAATTTCAGTAAAATTGCTTACATTTGGGCCGTGTAAAATCTCACAACCTAATCTTGCTGGTTCAATAGGATTTTGCCCACTATCTATAGCTAAAGATTTAACTAAAGATTTTCCAACAAAAACATATTTTGAAATATTCAAAAATTTTAATGTTTCTCCATAAGAGTCTATTAAGAGTATATCTGTATTGTTATCAACTTGATCTAAATTACTAGATAATGCAGTTTTGAGATTAAGATTTAATAACTGTTTATTAATTTCTTTAACTCTGTCTATATGTCTAGGAATAATAATTGTTAAAATATTACTAAATTTTTTTTTGATTTGTAAGTGAGTTATAGCACATATTTTTTCTTCTGGTTCATGTGTGCTTGTTGCACACCAAATTTTTCTATTTTTAATTTTATTTAGAAAATCTAAGTTTAATTTTTGGCTTGTGCTACTTTTCGAGTTAGAATATTTAAGATTACCATAATTTTTAATATTTTTAGCTCCTAGGATTCTAAGAAAATTTTCACTTTCCTTATTTGATGCTATACATAAATCAAATTTTCCAAATATTTTTTGTGCAAATTTTTTTATCAATTTCCATCTTTCAAAAGTTTTTTTTGTTATTCTTGCATTAAGCAAAACTAAAGGAATTTTTTTTTTATTAGTTTGTAAAATTAATGTTGGCCATATTTCCGAATCTATAAATATAGATAAATTTGGTTTCCAATGATTTAAAAATTTATTTATTAGTATAGGTATATCTAAAGGTAAAAATTGATGAACTACTTTTTCGTTATTTTTAAATTTTTTTTCTAAAATTTTCCCTGAGCTTAAAGTTATTGAAGTTAAAAGAATTTTATTAATTTTTTCTTCTTCTATGCAATTATCAATTAATGGAAGCACGCTCATAGCCTCACCAACACTTGCTACATGTAACCAAATTAAAAAACCATTGCCCCTTGGTTTATTTATTTTAGATAATTTTTCCTTAAATCTTACTAAATCTTCTTTTTTTCTAACTTTTCTAATATATAAATATATTGGTGAGAAGGGGTAAAAGAGGTATGTCAAAACTCTATACCAAAAATACATAAATTAATTAGCGCTTAATTGTTTGCTATACAGGTTTTTATAAATAGTAGAATCTTTAAGAAGTTGATTGTGGTTACCCGTTTCAACTATTTGTCCTTGTTTAAGTACTATAATTTTATCAGCTCTTATAATCGTTGATAATCTATGGGCAATAACTAGTGTTGTTCTATTTTTTGTGAGATTAATAATTGCATTCTGGACCTTTTCTTCTGAATCTGCATCTAAGGATGAAGTGGCTTCATCCAAAAGTATTATAGGAGAGGCTTTTAAAATTGCTCTTGCAATAGAGATTCTTTGCTTTTGACCTCCAGATAATCTTATGCCATTTTCACCAATAATCGTTTGGTATGATTGAGGCATTTTTTCAATAAAATCTGTGGCTGCAGCATAATCACAAGCCTTTTTAATTTGCTCGTCAGAAGCATTTAAATTTGCATAAGCTATGTTTGCGTGAATAGTGTCATCAAATAAGATTATATCTTGGCTAACTAAAGATATATTTTTTCTTAAAGAAGATAGAGAAACATTACGTAGATTTTGGTCGTCAATATAAACTTCACCGATTTGAGGATCGTAAAATCTAGGAAGCAAATTAATAATTGTACTTTTCCCCGCCCCACTATGACCTACAAGCGCAGCAGTGCTTCCACCATTGATTTTAATATTTATATCTTTAATTGCGCTGTCGGTAGTTTTTGGATAAATAAAGCTTATATTTTTAAATTCTATGTTTCCTTTGTTTATTTTTAAGTGCGGAGCATTAGGTATTTCTTTAATATTAACTTCAGTGTCTATAACAGCAAAAACTCTTTCTGCGGCAGCTCCTCCTTGGTAAAATAGCATATTAATCGTAGCTAACGATCTGATTGGTTGATATGCCAGCATCATTGCAGTTAAAAAAGAAAAAAAACTACTAATCTCAATTTCGCCAGCAGTAACCATGATACCAGTGTAATAAATAAACCCTGCAATCATTATACCTGTCAAAATTTCCATAATCGGAGTAGCTCTAATTATCACCGAAGCAATTTTAATTTGTTTTTGCATGTAACTTTCTAATATTTTGTTTGATCTTCTGGTCTCAAATTTTTCTTGTTGGTAAATTTTTATCATTCTTGCCCCTTTAATCATTTCGCTTAAAAATGAAGATAATTGTCCAGAAATCTCCGCACTCTCAGTTGTTACTTTTCCAAGTCTCTTTCCTAGAGATTTTGCTAGTATTGCAGCTACGGGCATCATAATTAGTGCAAAACTTGCGAGCTTCCAATTTTGATAATACATCAAAGAAATTAGAACAATTAAAGTTAAAGTATCTTTCATTAAATTTAAGACTCCCGTACCAACCATGCTGGCTACAACACCCACATCATAAAGAAAGTGTGAAATATATTTTCCAGAATGCTTAGATTCCAAAGTATGTGTATCTGATCTAAGAACACTACCTGTCATATGTACAGAAAGTTTACGACAAACTTCTTGACTCACTTTAATTAATATAAGTCTAGAAAAATATAGAGATAATCCTTTAGTCATAAAGGCCAAAACAATAGCTCCTGGTATTAAGAGCATCATAGTTTGATCTTGTTCAATAAAGATTTTTTTCACAGCTGGATCTAATAACCATGCGATGCCAGCGGTGCCACCAGCTACACCAAAAGATAAAATTAGAGCAAGTATTATTTTACCAAAATGTTCTTTCACATAGAATTTATATAGTCTTATTAGGATTAGTTTTAATGTAGAAATAGTCATTATAAATTAAATGAAAAAATAAATATAAAGATAAAGAAACCTGTTAAATTATTCATTTTAAAAGCAGCAAGACATGTTTGAGGTTTATTAACTTTAAAAATTTTTAGTTGATAAATTAGCGACAAAATAAATAAGGTTGATAATATTAAAAAATATTTATTAATTTCCATCATAAAGTATAATATTAGAATCATTAAAATAGACAAGCTATAGCAAGACCCCACAAAAGTTTTTGTATTATTCTTAAATTTAATAGAAGTTGATTTAACACCAATAATTTCATCATCACGTATGTCTTGAATACCATAAATCGTGTCATAACCCAGCGTCCAAAATATGGCTCCAATGTATAAAACTATTGGTTCGATAGATATAGAATTTGTCATTGAGGTCCAAGACATAACTATTCCCCAATTAAAAGTAAATCCTAAGAAAAGTTGTGGCCAATAGGTAACTCTCTTCATAAAAGGATAAGAGAATGCCAAAACCATTGATCCTAAACCAAGAATTATTGTTAATAAATTAAATTGTAATAATATTAAAAAAGCCATTAAACAAAGTCCGATTACATAAATTAAAGATTGAGATACTGAAATTTTCCCAGATGCAATTGGCCTTTTTTTTGATCGCTTAACTTTTTTATCAAGATCTCTATCAATAATATCATTAAAAATACATCCTGCACTTCTCATCAAAACAGAACCCAAAAAAAATAAAATTAAATTTTTTAAATATAAATTTGTTTCCAAATTAAAATTATAACCAAGGGTTAACCCCCATGCGCATGGCCAAAATAAAAGCATAAAACCAATTGGCTTATTCAATCTGGTAAGTTCGATGAAAATTTTTATTTGTTTCATTTGATATTTGTTTTGTGAATAACAAATGACAAACCGATAATCAATGTGATTCGCCTGTATATTGCTTAGATTAAGGAATTATAACTCCAGGTCCTGTAATTTTTCTAGATTCCAAATCTTTGTGAGCTTGAACAACATCATCTAATCTGTATTTTTTAAAAATTTCTACTTTAATTTTACCTAATTTTACTGCCTTGAATAGTTTATCTGCTCCGTCTTGTATTTCATCTCTTGTTCTTAAATAATGCCCCATCGCCGGTCTTGTAAAATAGAGTCCTTTTGGTTGAATACTTTTTTTTACATCAATATCCTCAAGAGATCCAGAGGCATTTCCAAAAGAAACCATCATGCCTCTTGTTTTTAAGCATTCGATTGATTTATGAAAAGTGTTTTTTCCAACACCATCGTAAACAACCGGAACACCTTTTTCTTTTGTAAATTCTAAAACTTTTTTTGCAAAATCATCTTTTGAATAATTTATTATGAAATCACACCCATTTTTTTTTGCTATATTTATTTTTTCATCCGATCCAACTGTTCCAATAACTTTACAACCTAAGCTTTTTGCCCATTGACAAAATATTTGACCCACACCTCCGGCGGCGGCATGAAATAATAAAGTTTCATTTGAGGAAACAGGGTAAGTTTTAAAAAGTAAATAATAAGCTGTTAAACCTTTTGTCATTAGCGTTGCTGCAATCTCGCAGCTTATAAAATCTGGTATTTTTACTAAATTTTTTATTGGATAATTTCTTTCAGACGAATAAGCCCCAAGTGGTGCTCCAGCGTAAGCAACTTTATCACCAACAGAAAAACCATCTACTTTTGATCCCACTTCTTTTATTACACCAGCACCTTCTGTTCCTATGCCAGATGGTAACTCGATAGGATACAGGCCTGAACGATGGTATGTGTCTATAAAATTTAATCCTATAGCTTTGTGTTCAATAGTCACTTCTTGTGGGGCTGGTTTTTCTAAATTAATTGTTTCTAATTTTAAAACTTCTGGCCCGCCAGTTTTTTCTATTTTTACAACTCTTGTCATTTTTGAACAAAGTTTCCGCTATGATAATCTTCAACAGCCTGAAGAATTTCCTGTTTAGTGTTCATAACAAATGGTCCACCTCTAGCTATAGGCTCGCCAATTGGTTTGCCAGATATTAGTAAAAATTTTGCCTTAGTGATACCTTTAACTTTTAGTTTTTCGCCTTTTGTAAGAAGTATTAAAGTAGAATCATTAACTTGATCATGTTTTTGGTCACCAATTTTTATTTCCCCTTCAATTAGATAAATAAAAGAATTATGCGTAGAAGGGAGATCAAAATTAAATTCTTTATCTTTTTCAAGCTCAATATCAAAATATACTGGCTCAACATTGTGATCTTTAACAGGACCT
>Ga0209403_10002993_pt1 | contig 19518 bp, 16 predicted proteins | sample ArcticOcean_MG_C_8_FD_187440 | JGI IMG/M metagenome (GOLD analysis project Ga0209403, IMG submission 187440) | Marine microbial communities from western Arctic Ocean - ArcticOcean_MG_CB11_86 (SPAdes) (version 2) | ecosystem: Environmental > Aquatic > Marine > Oceanic | place: Arctic Ocean... | reverse complement strand
AGATTTTTTTCCGATCTCTGAGCAACTTCCCTGGCAGCGATCTGCTGCTCTTTTGAATATAGGCCAAATCGTTCAATAAAATCCTGTAGGCCGGTCGAATCAGTCATCAGCTGTCTGCTCCAGGCTCTGCTTGGTCTGTCGATTCGGGTAGTGCGGCGTTCCAGGGGCTTGCCGCACGGCGCTCACGATCAAGGCCGAGCCAGCGATCCTGCCAGTCGGAACCACTGGAGATCGCATCTACCGCCTCGGGCCCGAATCTGCCAGTTGGCGATATCGCGTGATCTAACGGGCAACCCTTCTTTTGATCAGTGATCGCCTGAAGTAGCAGTTTTCGATATTCCCGGATCGCAATATCAGTTCTGCCCAGATGCTCCCGAGTACGATCTTGAATGGCGCCCATCGACTCGACCGCCCACTGGTCGTGGACATTAATATCGTCACCCATTCCGGTATAAGTTCGTGTACGTTGCTCTTGCGGATCATATCCGTAATCGTTTGTCTTGTTCCGACGTGCCCGATAATCCGGCAACTGGTAAAGCTCCAGACGCTGACTGCGCATCTTTTCCTGATCGACTGGCGCCTTGAAGTTTGTAAATAACGCATACCAGTAACAGTTTTTGTCGTCGATCGGCACATGCCACTGAGTAATAGTCATCTCATTACTCATCGGGATACAGATGGCCTGAGGAAACAACTGGTTAGTTATCCGGACATGCTTGTGATCATCGCCCAGATCACGCACGGTTCTTAAGCGCAGGCCGTATTTGGTCTGGTCGACTTCTATCTGGGGTTGAGGGAACTCACGCAACAGTGTTGTCATTGAAATGCAATCTTCTCCAGCTGTATCCCTGAACTGTTGGCCGTAGATGAGGCCAGGATCGCCTGCTTTGGAGTAACGGTGCAAAAATGACGCGTGGGCCGGATCAATACCTACTTCCAGCGCCTGCAGCCAGTTACACTCCAAGTGTCCTTTGAAAGCGAAGGTGTATTCCTCCGGTGCCTCGAAGCAATCAATTTGCGGCAAGGCCGGCGCCTGCCCGCCCCCCATAAAGGCAAAAATCATTCCGTTACGTTCAATACACGGATAACCGTTCTGCTGAATATTCTTGAAGTACAAACTGCCTTGGGGTTCACCGGGCTGTTCCAGACAGTGGCCATTCGTGTCGAAAAGCCAGCCATGAAACGGGCAACGAAGACCGCCGTCTTCCAGGCGACCAAAACAAAGGTCGGCACCGCGGTGCGGACATTGTCGATCAATCAACCCTAAAGACCCTCGCTCATCCCGAAACAGAACAAGCCGTTCACCCAGGAGGGTTACCGCTGTCAGGGGACGCTCTCCCACCAGTTCCTCAGACAACGCTACCGGCTGCCAGTAGCGACGTAATACCTGGCCGGCAGGAGCCTCTGGCCCCGTTCGTGTAATCAAGTCATTTTGTTCTACGCTCAACATTCCCCGTCATCCTGCACGATTGTCACTTCAACCGTAAATCTTACCGCAATATTGGAAATTACTTTCGAGTCGATCTATCCGTAGGTACCGTACATGGGTTGTGCACTTAGCGGCTGATGCGCTATACGCATTTAAAGACGAGGGAGCTGGTTAGGCGGTTGCGATGAAAAAGGGGTAGCAACCATCGCAACCCAGTAATAATGCTGGCGTAACCCAATTCGTCTAAGGCGTTACTGATAGTACTGGTTACGAGGCGAGAAAAGCGAACGACTGCGTCACAGATAGTGGCGTGATTCACGGATTAACTTCCTCTCGCCTTGTACCGTACTTCATGATCCTCTCAGATGTCGTCGTTAGGCCGCTTGCGCAATTTGAAGCGCTGAATCTTACCGGTCGCTGTTTTCGGTAGCTCATCGGCAAACTCTATCCAGCGTGGATACTTATACGGCGCGAGCCGCTGTTTGACGAAGGCCTTTAGCTCCTCGACCAAGGCTGTCGATCCCACCACTCCATCTTGCAGCACAACAATAGCCTTGGGCTTAATCAATCCCTGATCATCACAATGGCCGACTACTGCGGCCTCGAGAACCCGCTCTTCCGCTAACAAAGCACTCTCCACCTCAAAAGGCGCAACCCATATACCGCCCACCTTAAGCATGTCATCCGAGCGACCGCAGTAATGGTAGTAGCCATCACTGTCGAGAAAATATTTGTCGCCCGAACGGGTCCATTCCCCCTGGAAAGTGCTCAAACTTTTTGCCCGTTGATTCCAGTAACACGAGGCGCTCGATGCGCCGCGAACCAGTAACTCGCCTATTTCCGAACCACTGATATCGACATCATCTTCATCGACAATTCTGAGATCATAACCAGGCACTGGCCTGCCCGAAGTGCCATAGCGAACGTCCTGTGGTGAGTTGCTCAAAAAAATGTGTAGCATCTCGGTGCTGCCCAGTCCGTCCAGCACTGGCACGCCAAAACGCTTCTGCCACTCGTGGCCTAACTCCTCCGGCAAAGCTTCTCCTGCCGAAACGCACAAGCGCAGGCTGTTTGAAACTCGACTTCGGTCATTACCCGCTGCTGCCAGAATTGCACCGTATAGGGTCGGCACTCCGAAAAAAATACTGGCTTCACTTTCGCGCAAACGTTCCAGCACAGCGTCTGGTGTCGGGCGTGCAGACATCAGCACCGCGGTCGCACCAACATGCAGCGGAAAAGACATGGCGTTACCCAAGCCATAGGCAAAAAATAATTTAGCGGCAGAAAAAACTCGATCCGATTCGGTCAAACCCAATACTCCCTTACCATAGAGTTCTGCTGTCTGCACAAGATCAGAGTGGCGATGTACCGCCGCCTTGGGTACGCCAGTAGAGCCGGAGGTATAAAGCCAAAAGGCATTGTCATCGCAGGTGGTATCAAATGGGGTGAAGGTGTTGGACTTTGCAGCCAAGAGTGCATCCAATGATTGACTGCCGTCACGGCTTTCCCCGGAAACCACTACATGATTCAGAAACACGCGGCTAGCCAGATTAGCGGTAAAGTGCTCAAGAAGATGGTCGCTCACAATCAATGCGCGCGAGCGACTGTCATCGAGCATATAGGCATAGTCGCTTGCGCTGAGCATGGTATTGACAGGGACTGGTATCAGCCCTGCTTTGACAGCGCCCCAAAACACAACCGGAAAATCAATCGTATCAGAAAGACATAACAACACCCGTTGCTCGGGCAGCAGGCCAAGCCCCAATAGCGCCCCAGCCGCCTGGTTGACCCGATTCGCAAGATCGGAATAGGTGTACTCGCCCTGATCATCCAAAAAAGCCAGTTTATTCGCGCGACCCTCGTCAAGATGACGATCTATAAAATGGGTAGCCGCGTTGTACTGCCGTGGCAGTTCAACTGCCACCGGTACTGTTGCACTTAAGTCCATAGTCATTCTTCCCAATGGCGCGACATCACGGTCATTTACTGGGCTCGATCTCATCAGGTGCAATCATATAAGCAGACATCAGCTGGCGAATATCTATTGGCACAGGGCTCGATTGGAGTCGCTCACCGAGACTAACCCATACCATGGTGAGGCGCGCTGTGACACAACTTACACCCTTGTGGCTTCCTTCAATATCCAGTGTGAACGAGCCCCGCCCCAGCTTACTGACCTGCAGGGAAAAATCCAGGCTGTCTCCAAGGTGGTTAGGCCGTCGAAACTGACACTCGCTGTTTACCAGTGGGACTCCAGCAGACCACTCCTCATGCAATTTCGCAAATGGGCAGCCGAGAGCCTCATCGAACCACCGTTCGACCACCTCGTTAAACATCTCGAAATAGCGAGGGTAAAAAACAATGCGGGCGTAATCGATATGCCGAAAGCCCACGGTAATACTGGTCGTGAATACCACGTTACTTTCCCGAAAAAAAGTCGATTCTAGCAGTCATTTTTTGACACGCAACGGCCATAACATTTGACTAAGTGGCCAACTCATAACGGGTTCACGACCTGTGGAATCTTGTAGCGAAAGATTTCTTGTCAACTAGCCAAGTCAAATCCTTGACAGTACCTGGGCTCACGCTAATTTCCCGCGAAACCCCAAGCACAAGACATACAGCATTTTGGTTTGCACCATTACGATAGAATATTTAAAATACCGACCAGTCGGTATGCTTATGAAAAAAGAACCCACTTTGCATCGCACAGCTATTCGAATCCTTAAGATCGCGCGTGAGCTGTTTCTAGCCCACAGTTACGCAGATGTAACCATGGACCAGATCGCTGGGGCGGCCCACGTTACCAAAGGCGGCCTATATCATCACTTTGCCGGTAAGGAAGCACTGTACCTGGTAATGATGCAGGCTGACCTGTCAGAAAAACACCAGCTATTCAACAAAGCGGTGGTTATGAAGGGTTCCTGCCGTCAGCGCCTTGAGACCCTGACCCGCTCGTTTCTGGCTTTGCCGGCCCAACAAAGGCGTCTCGCCGGCCTGATCCGCCGAGACATAAATACGCTCAGCGAGGAAGCACGGCAACAGTTGATACACTGCTACCAGAGCGCCCTACCCGACCAGGTGCGCTCGATTATTCAGCACGGAATCCGCGCCGGGGAATTGCGTCCGATCGATGCACGCCTTGCGTCATTTTGTTTTATTAGCTTGGTCGAGCATTGTATCAGCCACCACGGCGAGCGCGTGTTGCCAACCAAGGCACAAAAAATCGCGTTTGTTCTGGATCTGTTTTTCACCGGTGCAACGGATAAACCCCAGATTACCGTTGATCAGGAAACATCATAACGATGCAAATAAACTTTGAAACTGACCCATCGCGCTACCGTCACTGGCGCATTGAAATCGATGATACGGTTGCTCAACTAATCCTCGACGTCACCGAGGATGCCGGCTTGTTTTCCGGTTACGATCTGAAACTGAATTCTTACGATCTTGGTGTTGACATCGAACTGCATGACGCGGTGCAACGGTTACGCTTTGAGCATCCCGAGGTACAAATAGTCGTACTGCGCTCCGGAAAAGAACGGGTTTTTTGTGCCGGGGCCAACATCCGCATGCTCGCAGGCGCCGAGCATGGGTACAAAATAAACTTCTGTAAATTTACCAACGAGACCCGAAACGCCATAGAAGAGGCGGGCCGCGAATCCCGGCAAAAGTACATCAGCGTAATCGAAGGCGTTTGCGCAGGTGGCGGATACGAACTGGCACTGGCTACTGACTATATTATGCTGGTAGACGATGGTTCAGCGGCAGTTTCGCTGCCTGAGGTTCCACTGCTCGCCGTCTTGCCAGGAACCGGAGGGTTGACCCGGCTGACCGATAAACGTCGGGTCCGCCGTGACCGGGCAGATGTTTTCACCACCCTGACGGAAGGTTTTAAAGGGCCTCGGGCTGTTGAGTGGGGTCTGGTTGACCAAGCGGTAGCCGCATCGGACCTGGATAGCGCCGTCACCGACGTGGTGCAGCAACTGGCAACGCAAACCGAACCCAGACCCACCACCACGGGTATTACGCTGTTACCGTTGCAACGAACCATCGAACCCGACAGTCTGCGCTACAGCACCTTGACAGCAACTGTGGATCGAGCAGGCGCCACTGCAACGATAATGCTGCATGGGCCAGACATCCCGGCACCAGACACGGCCGATGCCCTGATCACACAAGGCGATCAGGCCTGGTTACTGCGTTGCGCCCGAGAACTCGATGATTGTCTGCTTCATTTCCGCTTTAATGAACCCGAGATCGGAGTACTGGTATTTCGCAGCACTGGACAAACAGAACAAGTACTGTCGCATGACCGTTTTCTTAGAAAGCACTCCAATCATTGGCTAACATCTGAGATTCGCCTGTACTGGAAGCGGGTATTGAAACGACTCGACCTGACTGGGCGCTCACTGGTCGCTCTGGTAAACCCAGGTAGCTGCTTTGTAGGACTGCTGGCGGAAATCGTTCTGGCCTGCGATCGCAGCTACATCATGGTCGATGAGGATGGTGAATACCCACAACCCGCGACCCTATGCATTACCGAAACGAATCTTCAGTCACTGCCGATGAGTAATGACCTGACCCGTCTTCAGACCCGATTTTTAGGCAATGATGATGCACTTAAGAGGATTCAACCCTATCTAGAACAGCTGATCGATGCCAAGAAGTGCGAGGATCTGGGTCTGGTCACCTTCGCTCTGGACGAATCCGACTGGGAAGACGAGATCCGAATTTTTCTCGAAGAACGCGCCGCTTTCTCACCGGATGCCCTAACCGCCATGGAAGCCAATCTTCGCTTCGCCGGGCCAGAAACCATGGAAACAAAGATCTTCGGACGCTTAAGCGCCTGGCAGAACTGGGTTTTTCAACGGCCCAACGCCGCAGGGGAAAGCGGCGCTCTGCGCCGCTACGGCAGCGGACAAAAAGGCTTTTTCGACAAGGCACGAACTTAATCTGATGACACCGTGTAAATACCCTGATGGAGACCGTCGCGATGAGTGAATCCAGCCACGTAGCCTACGACACTATTATTCCGAACAACGTAGGACTCGCCTCTGATCGCAAAGTCCTAAAGGCACTAGAAAAATGGCATCCTGAATTTCTGGCCTGGTGGAAATCAATGGGGCCAGATGGATTTCAAGAATCTCCCGTGTATCTGCGCACCGCAATCAGCGTTGAGCGTGAAGGCTGGGCCCAATTCGGTTATGTCAAAATGCCAGAGTATCGCTGGGGTATCCTGCTGGCACCGCAGGTAGAAAACCGCACAATTGGGTTCGGTGAATATCAAGGAGAACCGGTTTGGCAAGAGGTGCCGGGCGAGTACCGCGCACTGTTGCGCCGCCTGATTGTAATCCAGGGTGATACCGAGCCGGCATCGGTAGAACAGCAAAGGTTTCTGGGAAAAACCGCACCTTCTTTATACGACATGCGCAACGCCTTTCAGGTTAACGTCGAGGAGGCTCGACATCTCTGGGCTATGGTGTACCTGCTGCAAAAATATTTTGGCCGCGATGGCCGTGAAGAGGCGCAGGAACTTCTGCGCCGTCGATCGGGAGATCCTGATGCGCCACGACTGCTGGGTGCCTTCAATGAAGAAACACCAGATTGGCTTTCCTTCTTCATGTTCACCTTTTTTACCGACCGTGACGGGAAAATGCAGCTCGAAAGTCTGGCTCAATCCGGATTTGATCCGCTGTCGCGCACCACGCGGTTTATGCTGACTGAGGAAGCCCATCATATGTACGTGGGCCAAAGCGGTATCGCCCGGGTTCTCCAACGCACCTGCCAGGTCATGGCAAAGAATCAGATAGACGACCCATTTCGGATAGATGAAATCAGAGAGTTAGGCGCGATTGACCTGCCTCTGATACAGCGTAAAGTGAACTTTCACTTCTCAGTTTCGCTTGATCTGTTCGGCTCTGAGATATCGACCAACGCCGCCAACTTTTTTGACGCCGGCCTTAAGGGACGCTACAAGGAACTCGATATCGATGATGACCATCGGCTGGTCGATGACCTGTATCCGGTACTCAAAGTTATAGATGGGCGTATTCAAAGCGTTGACTCGCCAGCATTGCCCGCTCTTAACATGCGCCTGCGGGACGACTATGTGCGCGAATGTGCTCGTGGAGTCGAAAGATGGAACCTGGTGATGGCCAAAGCCGGCATAGAGTTCAAGCTGAAACTGCCGCACGTTGCTTTTAATCGGGCAATCGGTGAATTTGCCTCAGTCGAGGCCTCGCCAGAGGGTCATCTTATGCAACAAAAAGAGTGGCAACAACAACACGACCACTACCTACCCACCACGGAGGACGCTGACTTCTTGCAATCTCTGATGCAACCGCTGCATCAACCTGGTCAATACGCATCATGGATCGCACCGCCGACCCGCTCAATCGACAACCTGCCCAACGATTTCGAGTACGTCAGGATCCCGGGATAAACTGCTGGCAACTAGCGTTTTACCTGGGTCTACAGAGTCCGGTATGGTGGAGACCTCGCGGTACTTCTTGGTGCTCGATAAAACGATTGTGCGACAATAATTGGGCTCATAGGAACTGACGCAATGGATCAGGCAAAGGAAGCTGCGAAAATAGTCGTTATCGGTGCCGGTATGGTCGGTGTCTGCTGTGCTTTGTATCTCCAACGCGCAGGTCACCGGGTCATACTGGTGGATGCCAACGAACCGGGTAGTGGCGCCAGTTACGGCAATGCAGCTACCTTTGCCAGTTACGCCTGCATTCCCGTTAATCACCCTAAGCTACTTACGGCACTCCCGGCCCTGCTGTGGGGATCTGCCAGACCGCTATCCATTTCTTTAACCTATATGCCGACGATGCTGCCCTGGCTGCTCTCGTTTTTACGCCACTGCCGGCGCACTGAGGTCAACCACATCATCGGGGCACTGGGTGTTCTGCTAGCGCATGCCGAGGATGCGGCAATGACTCTGTTTCGCAGTGCTGATGCACTCAACCTGATCCGGCGCAACGGTACCATCTACCTTTATTCAAGCGAAAAAAGCTTAGCTGGCGCCCAGGATGACATTAAACGACGGCGCCGGCAGGGTGTCGCAATCACAGAACTTGATATCAGTGACATTCAGGATCTTGAGCCCCAATTGGCCTCGGTATTCGCTGGAGGCATTTTCTACGATGACGGTTTTCAACTGCTGGACCCGCAACAAATCATCTTGAAAATGGTTGAGAAATTCGCGGCCGATGGTGGCCAAGTACTACGTGAGAAAGTGACCTCTCTGGCCCGCAATGACTCGGGTGATATACAGGTCATCGGCGGCTCAAGGTCGATCAGCGCCCGACAAGTAGTACTGGCAGCCGGCGCGCAATCACAAACTATTCGTAGTGGACTCATCGACCCGCTGCCGCTGGATACCGAAAGAGGCTATCACGTGATGTTTCCAGATAGCGCTACATTGCTGAACCGACCGGTTGGGCTGGCAGATGCCGGCCTTTATCTGTCGCCACTTAACTTAGGTCTGCGGGCGGCAGGAACCGTTGAGCTTGCCGGCCTGAACGCCCCACCAAACCCGGCCCGGCTGGCCTACATTGAGCGATGGGTCCATCGTGTTCTACCTCAAGTTGGGCAACGCGGGGATACCTGGTTGGGTTTTCGACCTACTCTGCCCGACAGCCTGCCGGTGATCGGTCGTTCTTCACGGCATCCGGGGTTGGTCTATGCGTTCGGCCACCACCATATCGGCATAACGCTCGGTGGCATTACTGGCAAACTCGTCCAGCAGATCATCGATGGACACCCACCCACCGTGGATCTTACGCCGTACCGTCCAGAACGATTTGCGCGCTAGGCCAGCAGGTCAAATACGGCATGCAGGTACATCTGCGTCGCCCGGGTCAACTGCTCGATCTCGACGTACTCATTAAGCGAGTGCGCCTGAACTAGAGAGCCGGGCCCACACACCACGGCAGGGCTGCCCAGATGAGGCGCATCAGTCGCCCCAGGGAAAGCCGACGCCTGTGCCGGTGATCCCGTGAGTAATTGCGACGATTCGAGTAATGAGCGCACGACTGGGGAGTCCAGCGGAATATCATTGGCCGGGATATCCCAAGAGGGATCGCTAATCTCGTAACGAAACCCAGGGTCGTCTGCCTTCAGAGATTCCAGCCGCTTCTCGATATCCTGGCGTACACTTTTTGCACTGTCGCCTGGAAGCAGGCGACGATCGATTTCAAGTTCACAAAAATCAGGTACTGCGCTAACGAGATCACCGCCGCGGATCACACCTGGACTGTAACGCCCATGACCACACAAGGGATGGGGCTCACGGGATGCGAGCTCTGCGTTGTAATCAGACAATGCCGTGACAACCCGGGCCATACGTTCAATCGCGTTTTCTCCGTGTTCAGGAATACTGGAGTGCACCGCCTTACCAAAGGTGCGGATAAACAGACCATGCTGCCCTTTATGTGCCGGGCACACAGCAAGGTCTGAGGGTTCGCCGATGATGCACTGGTCTGCCATCGGGCCATTAAGGCCGATTTCACGGGAACCGATCATCTGCCACTCCTCGTCGGCGACGCCGCACAGCATTAATGTTCCCTGGAGTTGTACATCTGCCTCCTGCAACAAGCGTACTACTTCAAGATAACAAGCCAATCCCGCTTTCATGTCACAGGAGCCACGCCCGTAGATCCGACCGTCCGCCTCGCGTGCCCAGTAGGCTTGTTCATAGCCCTCGGCCGGCACAGTATCTAGATGTCCACACAGCATCAGTGATGGTCGCTCGCCAACCCCTTGACGCGTGCCAAAGACATTGGGACGCCCGGGCGCCGCATCACGAGAAGAAACGGCCATACCGAGTTGGCTCATCTGCTCCAGGTAATACTCGCCAATCTCCTTTTCGCGATGGCCGGGGCGGGGCTCACCAGCCATTGGGTTCTCGCTTGGAATGGCAATCATTTCCTTGAGTCGATCTTTAATCGACTCGATCGATAACGATCCGGATAGACTATTCAACTGCTCGATGACCTGGTCCTTCATAAATCTTTCCCCTTGACTGTGCCTAGCGATATATTCCCAACAACAACAACCGGGGATGATATCAACATACCACCAACACCCGGGGCCGGTGCTACACTCGCCGTCCTTTCAACCTCACCTGGAGACTGGGATGGCCTTCCTTGCGGATTACGGTCTCTTTCTTGCTAAATCACTGACTATTGTTCTTGCTGTAATCGGCGTCATTGGCGCCGTGGTAGGTATCGCGATCCGCAATCGACACACATCGCCCGAGCAGATTGATGTAAAACGGATTAATGATCGCTACCGCGATATGGCCAACGCCATCGAATTCGCCACTCTAAGCCCTGAGCAGGCGAAAAAAAAGCAAAAATCTAGCAAGAAAGAACTCAAAACAAAAGCCAAGGCAGAAAAGCGCAACCCCCCCGAAGCGCGCAAACGGGTGTTCGTCCTCAATTTTCACGGTGATATCCGTGCCAGTGAGGTGGGACTTCTTCGCGAAGAAATCACCGCAATACTATTAGGAGCGCACGATGGGGATAAAGTGGTTATCCGGCTCGAAAGTGCTGGCGGCATGGTACATGCCTACGGCTTGGCTGCTTCTCAGATTTCCCGGTTACGCGAGGCTGGCATCGAGGTAACCGTCACGGTCGATAAAGTCGCTGCGAGCGGCGGATATCTTATGGCCTGCGTTGCAGACCGAATTCTGGCTGCGCCGTTTGCTGTGATTGGCTCTATTGGTGTGGTCGCCGAGATTCCCAACTTCAACCGCTTGTTGAAAAAACATGACGTTGACTATGAACAGATATCGGCTGGTGAATTCAAGCGAACCATTACCATGCTCGGCGAGACGACCGACCGGGCCCGGGCCAAAGTTAAAGAAGAAGTCGAACAAACCCACGCCTTGTTCAAGGATTTCGTCAAGCAGCAACGGCCTGTCGTCGACCTTGATGCTGTCGCCACTGGTGAGCACTGGCTGGGCACCCAAGCTCATGCCTTGAAGCTGGTGGATGAGATTCGCACCAGCGATGACTATCTGATGGGTCTTCGAGAAACCGCCGATATCTTTGAGGTGGAGTACAGCATCAAAAAGAAAATGTTTGATCGACTCTCAGGACTGATCGGCCGTCTGCGAGGTGGCAATCTATTGACCCAGGATTCACAGCCAATGACCCACCTGACCTGAGCCCACTTCTCGCATTGAAATAACCGTACAAACCAAGTAACACAATGATCTATCAGTTAGGAGCCCACCTGCCGACGGTCGCCGATGATGCCTACGTAGCACCAAGTGCCGACGTCATCGGTTCAGTTGATCTAGGATCACAATCCAGCGTCTGGTTCGGCGCTGTACTGCGGGGCGATAACGACCAGATCGTGATTGGCGCCCGTACCAATATCCAGGACAATACTGTCATTCATGTGGATGCCGGGGCACCTGTCATCATCGGAAGCGACGTATCTGTCGGCCACAGCACCGTCATCCACGGCTGCACCATTGCCAACAATGCGCTGATTGGAAACGGCGCCGTGATACTTGATTTTGCCCAGATCGGATCGGACAGCCTGGTTGGAGCTAATGCATTGGTTACGGAACGCAAAATTTTCCCCCCCCGATCACTGATCATGGGGTCACCCGCACGCTTCGTTCGGGAACTTACCGATGTGGAGATTCAACGTCTTCGCGATAACGTTCAGAGCTATATAAACAAGGCTAAGCGCTACCGAACTGATCTTCAGCCCGTCGGCTAGTGCAAACTGAAACCCTGGCAATCCCATGACATAGAGATGAACGGGATATGAGAATAGGCTTTATCGGGCTCGGTAACGTTGGCGGCAAGCTTGCCGGAAGTATCTTGCGCAATGACTTCGACCTAACGGTACGAGATCTCGACCCAGAACTGGAGCACTCGTTCGCTCAAAAAGGTGCGACTATCGGAAAAAGCCCGGCACAGATCGCGCGTAACGTCGATATTCTCATCACTTGCCTACCCAATCCAGAGGCAAGCGCCAACGTCATGGAAGGGGAAGATGGGGTTCTAAGTGCAATAGGGCCCGGCACGATCTGGGCTGAAATGAGCACCACAGACGAGCGCGAAGTACGCCGATTGGGTGAACAGGTCATGGCGGCGGGCGGCGAACCAATCGATTGCCCGGTCTCCGGCGGGTGTCACCGGGCGGCTACGGGGAACATATCTATATTTGCTGGGACCGAGCGCTCTACTTTTGACAAGGCACTGCCCGTACTCACGACTCTCGGTCGGCAAGTCCTCCACACGGGTCCCCTGGGCTCTGCATCAATATTAAAGGTTCTCACAAACTATCTTGCCTCGGTAAATCTCGCCGCATTGGGCGAGGCCCTGATGACCGCTCATCGGGCTGGGATGGATCTCAACACCACTTACGAGGCAATCCGTATCTCATCAGGAAACTCCTTTGTGCACGAAACTGAAAGCCAAGTGATTTTGAACGGGAGTCGGGATGTCAACTTCACTATGGACCTGGTTGTAAAAGACCTGTCGTTGTTCCAGGCGATTTCAGACAGAGCCGATGTGCCGCTCGAAATATCCCCTCTACTGCTTAAGATCTTTAAGGACGGGCGAGACCGCTACGGCGGGCGCGAGTGGTCAACTAATATTGTTCGACGTCTGGAAGAAGCCTGTGGTGATCAACTGCGGGCGCCAGGATTCCCTGCTGAACTCGTGGATGACGAACCGGAAAGCCCTGGCTGCGAGGTTGTGCCGAACAAAAACTGAATGCAGGATTTGCACCACATCGCCACCTGCTGGGGTTTAGTTACGACATAGACATGTTGCACTGCAACATGTCATACTGTTAACCGACGATGCTTCACCTGCCCTCTCCAGACGCGGCCCAAACATGGTGCCAGCAGCAACGCAGCAATGGGCGGACCATCGGCTTTGTGCCTACCATGGGATCGCTGCATCGAGGCCACCTATCCTTGGTCAAGCGCGCTTGCAGTGAAAATGAGACCTGTTGCGTTAGCATCTTTGTAAACCCGTTGCAGTTCGAGGACTCGAAAGATTACAACGCCTATCCCCGAAACCTAGAGGCTGATCTCACCACGCTCGAGCAACAAGGATGCACCATGGTCTTTGTCGGCAGTCTTGGGCAATTTTTCCCCGAGATCGCCGATCCGCAGGAAATCAAAACCCTTGGCGCCGGCCGATACGGGAAAGGACTCGAAGGCACCTTTCGGCCCGGGCATCTCGACGGCGTACGAACCATTATCGATCGGCTGTTTCGCACCGTGGGGGCAGTCAACGCCTACTTTGGAGAAAAGGATTTTCAGCAAACCTTGGTCGTCTCGGATCTGGCTGCACAGATTGGCTACCCGCAGGTAGTAGTATGTCCTACGGTTCGCGACGAATTCGGGCTTGCCCTGTCGTCACGCAATGCCCTTTTGAGTTCACCACAGAAAAAACAGGCTCATAGTATTTACCAAGCGCTGTTGGCAGCACACCAAATCTGGACAACGGGCGAGCGCCGACCAGAGACACTAGCCAGCACCATGCTGGAGATCTTGAACAACACTGACCTTGGTGTCGAATATGCCGAGATCCGTGACCCGGCCGCATGGACCGAAACCACACCAAAAACCCCTCTACAACAAGCACAGGCCTTGATCGCGGCACGCATCGGCGGGGTACGCCTGATTGATACCCTGCGTCTGGACTCCTGCCATACGAACGAGGCAATCGCGGTGGCGCAAGCAGGCTCTGGCCCTTAACTTTATGGCTTTGGCCAGCGCCTGACGCGCGGGATTAGTGCTCCCCGCCCGCCTTAAAGTTGAACACAGCCCCTTCCTTGATGCCCGATGGCCAGCGACTGGTGACCGTTTTCATCCGGGTATAAAAGCGCATACCCTCGGGGCCGTGCATATAGTGATCGCCAAATAATGAGCGCTTCCATCCACCGAAACTGTGAAAAGCCAGTGGGACTGGAATGGGCACATTAACCCCTACCATACCAATTTGTGCACGATGGCTAAAGTCACGGGCGGCATCACCGTCACGGGTAAAAATGGCAGTCCCGTTGCCGTACTCGTGATCATTGACCAGTTTAAGCGCCTCTTCGTAACTGCTGACACGTACGACCGAAAGCACCGGCCCAAAAATCTCGTCGCGATAAATATCCATCTGTGGGGTAACCTGGTCGAATATCGTGGCGCCAACAAAGCAGCCGGACTCGTACCCCGGCACAGTAACCCCACGGCCATCCACAACCAATTCAGCCCCTTCTTCGACACCACGATCGATATACCCTTTGATTCGATCTCGCGCATCCGGCGTAATCACAGGACCCATTTCGACTCCTTCCTGATCATAGGCGCCGACCTTGAGCGTCTCGATGCGCGGAACCAATCGCTCCATCATTCGATCTGCGGTGTCATCCCCAACCGCGACTATCACTGAGATCGCCATGCACCGCTCGCCGGCAGACCCATAGCCCGCGCCCATTACGGCGTCTACCACCTGTCCCATATCAGCATCCGGCATCACCACCATGTGATTCTTCGCACCACAAAGCGCCTGAACCCGTTTTCCATGGGCACAACCCGTCTGGTAGATGTACTCCCCTACTGTCGTTGATCCCACAAAGCTGACTGCCTGAACAGTCGGATCCGAAAGCAGTACATCAACGGCTTCCTTATCGCCATTCACAACATTGAGGACGCCGTCGGGTAAACCTGCCTCGGTCATCAGTCTCGCCATAAAGCCGGCGCAGGACGGATCACGCTCAGAAGGTTTGAGGATAAAAGTATTCCCACAAGCGATAGCGACAGGAAACATCCACATCGGCACCATGGCAGGAAAGTTGAACGGCGTGATGCCCGCGACGACTCCCAAAGGCTGGCGCATACTCCACGAATCCACCCCATTCGCCACTCCCTCACTGAACTCTCCCTTGAGCATCTGCGGAATACCGCAGGCAAACTCGACGACTTCCAGCCCACGGGTGATCGATCCCTTGGCATCGTCAATGGTCTTACCATGCTCAGATGACAGCAGCGCCGCCATTTCATCTATATTCTTAATCAGTAATTCACGATAACGATACAGCACCTGTACCCGCCGGGCCGGGGGCATATGCGCCCAATCCGGGAATGCCTGTGAGGCATTCGCAATTGCGGCACGCGCTTCATCGGCACTGGCCAGAGCGACCGTGCGAACCACCTTCCCCGTCGCTGGGTTATATATGTCACCGAAACGGTTACTCACTCCGGCGACCGGCCGACCGCCTACATAATGTCCAACTATCTCTTTTACCACTGCATCCATCTTCTAACTCCTGTGATCGCTTGATGTCTTTTAAAATCTTGCCGACTCGGACACCATCTACAATAGCCCTTCACCTTCGTTTAGTTTGGCGCTGATGTTAAATCCCCGATTACAACGAATTAACTTCTCGCATTTGGCACGCAGACAGGCTCAGTTCGGTGGCATGTTAATAACCTTGTCCATTGTCGGCGTTTCAGGCGGGCATAACAAGTTCGGCGCCCTCGTTGTGGAGTTTATGAAGTTGAAGTCACCTGATATTGCGAATTTGCTGATGACACCGGGTGGGCCAGGGTTTCGCCCGATTAGTAAAAGCTTGTTAACAACGGCAGATTCAGTAAAACGGAGTTTGACCGCGCCCAGACCAGGGACGAGAAAATCCTCATGCCCAATGACAGAACCGGAGCCTGAGAGAATTTTGGGCCTGCTGTATCAATGAAGATCATGCTGCAGCTCCCACGCTGGCGAGCATTTTAGGGCAAGATTAATGCCACCTTGTTGATCGTGCATCGCCAAGGCAGAATGTCTTCATGTAACCGGCCAGCCGACGAATAAATTTGACCGCCAAGGGTCAAAATGGAGACCTCAAATGAACACTCGAATTACCGACATCCATAAAAAAGATATCGCCCACGCCCTGCACCCCTACACCAACCTGGCCGCCCACGAGGAACAAGGCCCGCTGGTCATTACCCGCGGAGAAGGGGTGTACGTCTGGGATGACCAGAATAATCGGTATCTGGAAGGGCTTGCAGGCCTGTGGTGCGTATCGCTTGGATTCTCCGAGGAACGATTGGCAAAGGCTGCGGCGGACCAATTTGCCGTACTGCCCTATTCCCACACATTTGCCCACCGCTCCACCGAGCCGGTGATAGCACTTTCGGAAAAACTGATCAAGATAGCGCCTGAGCCCATGACCCGGGCCTTTTTTCTAAATTCCGGGTCCGAGGCGATCGATGCCATGATCCGCTTCACCTGGTACTACAACAACGGCCGCGGGTTACCAAAGAAAAAGAAAATCATCTCCCGAAAACGCGGCTATCACGGTGTAACGGTCGCCGGCGGCAGCCTTACTGCCATTCCGCTGATGCAGAACGACTTTGATTTACCCCTGGAACGAATGATCCACACCGATACCGCCGGCTATTACCGCTACGGCCAACCCGGTGAATCCGAGGAAGCTTTTGCCAGCCGCCTTGCTGACAATCTCGAACAACTTATCATCAATGAAGGCCCAGACACGGTTGCCGCCTTTGTCGCCGAACCGGTGATGGGTGCTGGCGGTGTCATGCTGCCACCGGCCACTTACTTCGGCAAAATTCAGGCAGTGCTGGACAAATATGACGTGCTGATGGTGGCAGATGAAGTCATCTGCGGATTTGGCCGCACGGGTAATATGTGGGGATCGCAAACCTACGGTATCCGCCCGGACATGGTCACCTGCGCTAAACAGCTCTCATCAGGTTATCTACCCATATCGGCGCTCATGATCTCTGACAAGGTGTACGAAGTACTCAAGGCGCAAAGCCGAAAACACGGTGCGCTCGGCATGGGCTACACCTATGGTGGACATCCGGTATCTTGCGCAGTAGCACTCGAGACACTGAAAATCTATGAGGAACGCGATACGGTCGGGCATGTTCGCAGTGTCGCACCTCGGTTTCAGGAAAGACTGGCGCAACTCGCCAGTAGTACCTTGGTGGGTGAAGCGCGCGGCGTCGGCCTGATCGGTGCACTGGAACTGGTGATGGATAAGAACTCGAAAGAACAATACCCAGCCGAAGTCAAAGCAGGTGCAACGCTCGCTGCCCGGGCACAGGCCCGGGGACTTATTATTCGCGCCTTGCCAGGTGATGTCATCGGCATCTGCCCACCATTGATCATTACCGAAGCACAAATAGACGAGCTTTTCGACTCACTGGCTGAGGCTGTCAGTGAAACTGAAGGTCTGCTGCGGCGCGCCGCCTAAAAGTGTCAATCAAAACACTGCTACTGAATCGTGGCCTCTTGGGTGTCGCGGCTATTCTTGCATGGCTGGCGACCCCTCTGCCGGTATCGGCAGAGCCCTCTATCGGCACGTGGCTGAGCGCGACAGTTGAAAACGGAGCGCCGGTGCAAACCGATACTTTGCGTTTTGGCTGCAACGACAAGATCTATGCGGTGATTGACCTGGCTGATCTTTCTGATGGCAATCATCAACTACAGGTGGATTGGACGGATCCCACAGGCAAAACGCGCGAACACATCGATCACCCATTGCACGGCGGCGGTACCTCTCGGATTACGGTGTGGTTGCAACTGCATCCGCCTAAAGGCGCTGCGCTTTTTAGTTTCTTCAACCCAGCCATGGGAATGGACGATTTTATAGGCACCTGGCAAGTCGAAATTAACCTTGATGGTAAAGCCCGCCTAAATCAATCTTTCGAGGTACTCTGCTAAACGGGTCACCTGGTATATTGAGGCCGGAACTGACCGTCATCGCGAGCAAGCTGCGGTACAACTAGCGTACTTCGATTGACTATGCCTTCGAATCCACCGCAGCGGCCGGCATTGTGCTGGTTAAGATTAGTGAGACTCTGAAGTCGGTTGAACTGGATACTCCGGTGCCGTGGAAAAGCGCCGATAGAAAAGTCAGCGGCACCTGGACAGTGACAGAAAACTACAGCAATAATGATTTGGTCTGTCGGAGACTAACCATCGAGGCTGCGATGGATAGCGAAGCCACATCCCGTCACCTTGGGTTTTGCAAAGTTGGCCGGGCGTGGCTTGTCGAAATCGATTGAGCCTCTTTGTTATCCTTTTTGGCAGACTAGTGGACCGCGCTCATCAACCGATAAGGCCTCTTTTCTACGACATTCAATATTCTAAGCAATATAGCCAATGAGATTTTTGACGATATTCGCTCTTTCTTGCTTGAGTACCGCAGCCTTCGCAGAGGACACGGACGACGTAGATCGTATCGATGAAACCCATGCACAATGGTCTGAGTGGGTGACTGATACTGCACACCAGATTGACACTTTTTTCTCTAATGAAAATACAGACAAAGAGGCCCAGAAAACTCGCCTTCGTGTCTTTGTCCGTGTTCGCTACGATGGCAATGAGGGCACAAAAGTCAGCCCCGGCATACGCGCAAAAATATCCTTGCCCAGCGTCGAAAACCGGTTGCACCTAATGTTGGGTGACGACGAAGATGAAACCCGCGCGAATGATATAAACGAAAAACAACAAAATATCAGCCTGCAATTCAAACCACGGGCAGACAAGCCTTGGCAACAACTTCGCTATGACATCGGCATCAGGCGGCGTGATGGCGAATACCAACCCTATGGCCGCATTCGCCATAGCAAAACCTTTCTGACCAAAAGCCCCTGGGTACCCCAGGTCAGCAATTCGTTCTACTACTTTACCAAAAGTAAGTTTGAATACCGTGGCGAAGCAAGTTTCGACCGTATCCTAGGCTCGCACTTGTTTTTTCGCCCGACCTCAGTATTGCGCTGGTATCAAAAAAATTCAGGGCAGTGCGATGATGGTTGGTGTTTTGATCAGTATTTCAGCCTGTACGAGAAACTGCGTCGATCCCGATCCGAGGCCATCGCCTACGATGCTGAGATCTACCTTCGCGATAAACCGCAGTTCGTGCTACACGACGCGGTCTTCAAAGTCCGCTACCGGCGCATGACCAGCAAAGATTGGCTTTTCTGGGAGATCGAGCCCGCGATTCATTTTCCCGACGAGTACGATCACGAACCCACTTTCCGACTCACTTTTCGGATCGAGGGTATTTTTGGA
>Ga0209403_10002991_pt1 | contig 19521 bp, 14 predicted proteins | sample ArcticOcean_MG_C_8_FD_187440 | JGI IMG/M metagenome (GOLD analysis project Ga0209403, IMG submission 187440) | Marine microbial communities from western Arctic Ocean - ArcticOcean_MG_CB11_86 (SPAdes) (version 2) | ecosystem: Environmental > Aquatic > Marine > Oceanic | place: Arctic Ocean... | reverse complement strand
TGGCGGAGAGAGTGGGATTCGAACCCACGATACGATTGCTCGTATACACACTTTCCAAGCGTGCGCCTTCAACCACTCGGCCACCTCTCCAGCTAAGTTTCTTGACTGATTTTCAAAACACCAATAAAGGCTTCTTGAGGAATTTCTACTTTACCAAACTGTTTAGATCTAGCTTTTCCTCTTTTTTGTTTCTTAAGCAGTTTTTTCTTTCTATCTCCCGCTCCACCACCGTGGATCTTTGTAAGAACATCTTTTGAATATCCTTTTATTGATTCTCTTGCTACTATTTTGCCACCTATTGCTGCTTGAATTGGAATCATAAAGTTATGCCTTGGAATAAGATCTTTTAATTTTTCACAAACCTGTCTTCCGGTTTTTTGCGCAAAATCTTTATGAATTATCATGGCTAAGGCATCAACTGGATCGCTATTAACTAAAATTCCTAGTTTAACTAAATCGCCTTCCTTGTGATCTGTTATTTCATAATCAAAACTAGCATACCCGCTTGAAACTGATTTTAATCTATCGTTAAAATCAAACACAACTTCGTTTAAAGGAAGATCATAAGATAACACCGCTCTATTCCCCGAATAAGTAAGATTTGTTTGTATTCCTCTCTTGTCTTGGCAAATCTTTATAATAGAACCCAAATATTCATCAGGTGTAATAATGGTTGCGTTAATCCATGGCTCTTCTATCTTGGTAATTTGCGTAGGATCAGGCATATTAGATGGGTTTTGCAAATCCATAACCTCACCTTTGACTTTATATACTTTATAAATAACTCCAGGAGTAGTAGTAATCAAATTTACATCAAACTCACGTTCCAGTCTTTCAGTAATAATTTCTAAATGCAATAAACCTAGAAAACCACATCTAAAACCTAAGCCTAGCGCGGTAGAAGATTCAGCTTCATAAGAAAAACTTGCATCATTTAATTTAAGTTTTCCTAATCCATCTTTTAATTTTTGATATTCCGAGCTATCCACTGGAAATAATCCACAAAATACTACTGGTTTACTGGGTTTAAATCCTGGCAAAGGTTTGTTAATAGAGTTCGAAGCGTCACATATTGTGTCTCCAACCTTTGTGTCAGACAAAGATTTAATACCTGTTATTATGAATCCAATTTCACCAGAGTTTAATTCCTCTACATCTGTTGGCTTTGGAGTAAAAACTCCTACTTTTTCAACTACATATTCTTGATTATTTGACATTAATTTTATTTTCATATTTTTTTTTATTTTCCCATCAATTATCCTAACTAGAATAACTACCCCTAAGTAGGTGTCGTACCAACTATCAACTAATAGTGATTTTAATTTCTCTGATTGCTGGCCCTTTGGTGATGGCAGAATATTTATGATTCCTTCTAAAATATCTTCAATCCCATCTCCAGTTTTACCTGAGCAACTAATTGCATTTGATGTATCTATGCCTATAACGTCTTCAATTTCTTTCTTAGTTTTTTCAATATCTGAAGCGGGCAAATCTATCTTATTTAAAATTGGAATAACCTCATGATTAATTTCTAATGCTTGATAAACATTAGCTAAAGTTTGAGCTTCTACTCCTTGTGTGCTATCGACTATCAATAAAGATCCTTCGCATGCAGATAGTGAACGGCTCACCTCATAACTAAAATCAACATGACCTGGTGTATCAATTATATTTAAAATATAATCTTTTCCATCTTTAGCTTTATATTTTAACTTAACAGTTTGAGCTTTGATGGTAATTCCTCGTTCTCTTTCTATATCCATTGAATCAAGAACTTGAGATTTCATTTCTCTGTCAGTTAATCCTCCACATGTGTGAATTATACGATCTGCTATGGTAGATTTTCCATGGTCAATGTGCGCAATTATTGAAAAATTACGTATTCTTTCTATATCAGACATTAGGATCTCAGTGTTGCGCCTGTTATATTTTGAACTGTAGATATAATTTTTTTGCTTATTTCTTCGATATCTTTTTCACTTAAAGTTTTTTCTTTGGGCTCAAATGTTACATTAAAAGCAATAGATTTTTTACCAGATTCAATGTTTTCCCCTTGATAAATATCAAAAATTTTTACTTCTTTAATTAATTCTTTATCTATATTTTTAACTAAGTTAATAATTTTCCCAGAGCTATGTTTATCTTCAATAACAAAAGCAAAATCTCTAATTACTTTTTGATAATCTGAAACAATAAATTGTGGTTTAGTTTCCCAAATTTTTTTTCTTGAATCTGGTATATTGTCTAAAAAAATTTCAAAACCCAATACACTTTCAATTCTTAGATCTAGTTTTTTTATAATCGATGGGTGAATTTCTCCAAAATAAGCTAATTCTGGACCGCTTGGTGATCCAAGTGATAACAGTCCAGATCTTCCGGGGTGATACCATTTTTTTGTTTTATTGCTAATTGCTATTTTCAGACTATCAATACCTATTTCGCTTAGGGTTCTTAGTGCATCATTTTTAATATCAAAAACATCAAAATTTCTTTCTTTTTCAATCCAATTTTTTCTTGAATATTTTCCAGTTTTAATAGCTCCAATCATTGTTGATTGTTTTCCTGGTTCCTTTCCTTGAAAAACTGGGCCAATTTCAAACAGCATTAAATCTTCAAAGTTTCTATGTATATTTTTTTTAGCTCCAATCATTAAATTGGAATAAAGAGATGATCTTAAAACATCTAGGTCACTAGATATTGGATTGGATAATCTAATCTCATCTTTTAGCTCAGAAAAAAAATTGTCTACTTTTGAATCTGTAAAAGACCATGTAATCGCCTCTGTAAATCCTTTTGAGGCCACTGCCCTTTGTGAAAAGTGAAAAAGTTTTTGTCTATTACTTAATGTCTCCTTAATATTTTCTTTTTCTGGAATAATTAGAGGTATATTTTTATAACCCTTTATTCTCACTAACTCTTCGATAAGATCTATATCTTCTTTGAGATCTGGTCTCCACGATGGAGGAAGAACTTTAATACTTTTTTTTCCTGATTTTACTTCACAGCCTAAAGAGGATAGTATTTTTTTAATTTCAGAACTTTTAATCGAAAACCCTATTACATTTAAAAATTTTTCATAATTTAAATCTATTGTTTTATTATTGCCTTTAAAGTTGCCTGCAAATGATAGTTTGCTAGGCTCACCTCCACAAATATCTAAAACCATACACATTGCTAATTCTAATCCTATTTTTATTGAATTTGGATCTATACCTCTTTCAAATCTATATTTAGCATCAGTATCAATATTCAAATTCTTTGCAGTTTTTCGTATCTCGGATGGATAAAAATAAGCTGACTCTAATAAAATATTTTTAGTTGAAAACTCTGTTCCAGACCTAGTTCCACCAATAATTCCCCCAAGGCCAAGAACGCCAGACTTGTCGGTAATCACACACATGTTGTTATCGAGTGTATATTTTTTGTTGTCTAAAGCTTCAAAAGATTCACCTTTTTTAGAATTTCTTACTATTATTTCTTTATTAATTTTATCAGCATCATATGCATGCAGAGGTCTGTTTAAATCAAACATTATGTAATTTGTAATATCTACAATTGCTGAAATAGGTTTTAAACCCAAAGATATAATCCTGTTTTTAAGCCAGCTTGGGCTTTCTTTGTTTTCAACATTTTTTATATAGATGCTTCCAAAAATACCACAGCCTTGATTCTTTTCTTTGTTTATTGAAATTTTAATTGGTTGTTTATAATTTTGATTTATTTTTATTGGAGGTTGTTTTCTTAATTGACCCAAACCTGATGCCGCTAAATCTCTAGCAATACCTCTAATACCTAGGCAGTCTGGTCTGTTAGGAGTAATAGCTATATCTATAACTTCTTCTGCAGAATTTTTAAAATATTTTTTACCTATATTTTTTTCTTTTTCATTTAATTCAATAATTCCATCTTTATCTGAAGATTGATCAAGCTCAGCTCCAGAACAAAGCATACCAAAGGACTCTACTCCTCTAATTTTTGCTACTTTTAATTTCATTTTTGTTTTTGGAATAACAGCTCCTGGAGGGGCATAAACTGTAAATAGTTCATTCCTTGCATTTGGAGCTCCACAAACAACTTTTACTAAATTTTTTTTACCAATGTTAACTTCACACAGTTTTAATTTATCTGCATTTGGATGCTTTTGAGATTTAACAACTTTGCAAATAACAAAACTATCTAAAGTGCTATCTGGTGATTTTACACTTTCAACTTCAAGTCCAATTTCAGTTAAACGTTCAACTACTTGTTTTAATTTTGCTTTAGTTGATAGATGATTTTTTAACCACGATAGAGATGTTATCATCTACTAAGACCTCTATAGTTTGTTGGAACATCAAGTGGATCAAATCCATAAAACTCTAACCATCTAATATCACTTTCAAAAAAAGCTCTTAAATCGTTAATCCCGTATTTCAACATAGCTAATCGATCTATTCCAACTCCAAATGCATAGCCTTGATATTGTTTTGGATTGACTTTTGCATTTTTTAGAACATTCGGATGAACCATTCCACAACCAAGAACTTCTAACCATTTATCACCTTCTCCAACTTTAATTTTTCCATTTTCAATTTTATATCCAATATCTACCTCTGCTGAAGGCTCAGTAAAAGGAAAGTGGCTAGGTCTAAATCGTATTTTTACTTTTTCAACTTCAAAAAATTTCTTCACAAAATAATATAAACATCCCTTTAGATGACCCATATTTATATTTTTATCTATATGCAAACCTTCAAGTTGATGAAACATTGGCGAGTGTGTTTGATCACTATCACATCTATAGGTTCTGCCTGGTGCAATTATCTTGAATGGCGGTTTTCCTTTTAGCATTGTTCTTATTTGAACTGGCGATGTATGGGTTCTTAAAAGTAAATCTTTAGATTTTTCTAGGTAGAAAGTATCATGCATGTCTCGAGCTGGATGATTATCAGGCGTATTAAGTGCAGAAAAATTATAGTATTCATTTTCGATGTCTGGTCCTTCTTCAACAGAAAAACCAATTTCAGAAAAAATAGAAGTAACTTCATCTATGACTTGTGAAACAGGGTGAATTTTTCCAGAAAAAAATGTCCTTCCAGGTAAAGTAACATCTATTCTTTCATTTTTTAGTTTTTTATTAATTTCTGATTGGTCAAAGTCATTAAGTTTTTTTTCAAGTATTTCTGTTGCTTTTTTTTTTAAAAAATTAAGTTTTGAAGCAAACTCTTTTCTTTTACTTTGATCTAAAATTCCAATCTTTTTAAAAAGTTCTGTGATTATTCCTTTTTTTCCAAAAATCTCAGTTTTAACAACATCGTAAGAATTGCGATCTTTTATATTATTTATTCTATTTAATATATCAGACTCTATTTGAGTAAAATTTTCCATATCAAATCTTTTTTAATGATTCTCTTCTTTATTAAAGATAATAGAAATATCCCTCTTAGTTAAGAGAGGATTGTACTTTTTTTACAATAGATTTAAACGCTTCTGGGTTGTTATATGCGATATCTGCCAATACTTTTCTATCAAGTTTAATACCAGACTTATTTAATCCATTAATAAATTTTGAATAGGTTATTCCTTCAGCTCTTACGCCAGCATTTATCCTTTGTATCCATAAAGATCTAAACTCTCTTTTTTTTGCTTTTCGGTCTCTATAAGCATATTGCAACGCCTTTTCTAAAGCTTGCTTTGCAATACGTATTGTATTTTTTCTTCTGCCCCACTGACCCTTAACTTGTTTTAAAACTTTTTTGTGTTTAGCGTGACTAGTAACTCCTCTTTTTACTCTTGCCATTTTATCCTCTCAAACTATAAGGCATATAAGATTTTACAATTTTTGTATCTTGCTTAGACATAATTGTAGTGCCTCTTTGTTTTCTTATTTGTGAATTAGTTCTTTTAATCATTCCATGCCTTTTGTTTGCTTGGGGCATTTTTATTTTGCCCTTAGCTGTAAATCTAAATCTTTTTTTTGCTGAGCTTTTAGTTTTTAATTTTGGCATAAAAATATTGAAGTTTATACAAAGTTTATATTTGATTTACAATAAAATTACAAAGGTTGGATTATCATAATCATCTGTCTTCCTTCAAGCTTGGGGTGAATCTCAACTTTTCCTAAGCTTTTAGTGTCTTTTATTATGCGTGCCATTAATTCATTACCCAAATTCTTATGTTGCATCTCTCTACCTCTAAATTTCACTGTAAATTTAACCTTATCCCCTTTTTCTAAAAATTTTTGTGCATTTTTAATTTTAAAATTATAATCATGAATTTCAGTAACTGGTCTAAGTTTAATCTCTTTTAAAGAAGTAATTTTTTGCTTTTTTTTTGCTTTATTTGCTTTTTTTTGTAAATCATATTTGTATTTTCCTATATCAATAATTTTACAAACTGGCGGTTTTGCATTAGGCGAGATTTCCACTAGATCTAGCCCTTCCTCTCTTGCTAATTCTATTGCCTCTTTTAAAGATATAGTTCCACAGTTTTTTCCATCACTCCCTATCACCTGAACTTCAGACGCACGAATCCTGTCATTTGTTCTAGGACCTTTAGGTTTAGTTCTTCTTTGAAAATAATTTTGTTTTTGATATGCCACTAGTTTATAGGGAATTTATTTTTTTTGGATATACTTTTAATTGCTTCATCAAGTGAAAGTGTTTCTTGTTTTTCAGATCCCAATTTTCTTATTGTAACACTTTTGTCTTTTGCTTCTTTTTGACCGCAAATTAATAGTAGCGGAACTTTAGCTAACGAATGTTCTCTAATTTTATAATTTATCTTTTGATTTTTTAAATCCACTTCGGTGTTTATACCTGCTTTTGTACATTGTTCAAATATATTTTTTGCATAATCATCAAATTCAGAAGCAATAGGAAGCACCACAGCTTGTAAGGGAGCTAACCACAGTGGTAGTTTTCCAGCATAATGTTCAATTAAAATTCCAATAAATCTTTCTAGCGAACCAAATAAAGCGCGATGTAACATTACAGGTACTTTTTTTGATCCATCGCTAGCAACATAAGTAGCTCCAAGTCTTAATGGAAGATTTAAATCAACCTGCAAAGTTCCACACTGCCAATCGCGGCCAATCGCATCTCTTAATACAAATTCTATTTTTGGTCCATAAAATGCACCTTCGCCTTTATTAACTTCATATTTTAATTTGGATTTTTTTACAGCTTCGAGTAATGCTTTTTCTGATTCATCCCAAATCCTGTCATCGCCAACTCTTTTTTCAGGTCTATCTGAATATTTTAACAAAACATTTTCAAACCCAAGATCCTTATAAATTTCTAGTATTAAATTAGTTACAGTTAAACATTCTTCTGTTATTTGTTCTTCGGTACAAAAAATATGTGCATCATCCTGTGTAAAAGCTCTAACTCTTAATAGACCATGTAAAGCTCCTGATGGCTCATATCTGTGAACTTTGCCGAATTCTGATAATTTTAAAGGAAGGTCTCTATAGCTTTTAAGTCCTTGATTAAATATCTGTATACATCCAGGGCAGTTCATTGGTTTAATTGCAAATATTTTTTTATCTGGTGTTTCTGAAGTATACATGTGTTCACCAAACTTTTCCCAATGACCAGATTTTTCCCACAAACTTTTGTCTAATATTTCTGGAGTATTTATTTCTTTATAGCCTGCATGTTTTTGTTTTAGTCTCATGTAATTAATAAGAGTTTGAAATAACGACCAGCCTTTATTATGCCAAAAAACTGCACCAGGACTTTCTTCGCGAAAATGAAATAAGTCCATTTCTTTTCCAAGCTTTCTATGATCTCTTTTTTCCGCTTCTTCTAATCTTAAAATATATTCATCTAGCTCTTTTTTGCTCCCCCAGCATGTTCCATATATTCTTTGCAGCATTTCATTTTTGGAATCTCCTCTCCAATAGGCTCCAGCAACTTTAGTTAGTTTAAATGCTTTTCCAATTTTTCCTGTTGAAGAAAGGTGAGGGCCTTTACATAAGTCATGCCATTTACCATGATGATAAATAGAAATCTCTTCATTTGCTGGAATGCCTTTTATAATCTCAGCCTTATAATGCTCTCCCATTTCTTTAAAATGTTTTATTGCCTCGTCTCTTTTCCAAACTTCCCTTTTTGTTAAATCATTTCGATCAACTATTTGTTCCATTTTGCTTTCTATTTTTTTTAAATCTTCTTCGGTAAAAGGTTCTTTTCTTGAGAAATCATAATAAAAACCATCATCAATAACTGGACCAATTGTAACTTGAGTTTTAGGAAAGAGTTCTTGAACTGCCATTGCTAAAACATGCGCAGCATCATGTCTAATAACTTCTAAGCCTTCTTTGTCTTTTTTTGTAATTATTTTAACTTCAGCATTTTTATTAATTAAAAAACTTAAATCTTTGAGCTCTCCATTTACACTCATTATGCAAGCTTCTTTAGCTAATGACTTGCTAATTTTATTTGCTATTTCAAAACCATCAATTGTTTTTGAAAAAGGAATTTTTTTACCATCTGATAATTTAATATCTGGCATTTATTAAGACAACTCTATCAATTTTTTATATTCAGTAAAGGTAGTATGACACATTTTATCAACATCAAATTTTTTTAGTACGTTTTTCCTACCTTCAATACCAATAGATTTCAATGAATTATAATCTTTTTGCATGACCATTTGTATACAATTAGCTAATTCATTTGCATTACCACTTTCGAAAAAAAAGCCTGTCTTGTCTTTAACTATTGTTTCTTTTGATCCTCCTATATTGCTAGCAATGATTGGAATTCCCATTGATTGAGCTTCAACAGAAACTCTTCCAAAAGCTTCGGGTTCGGTAGAGCAAGAAATTACTAAATTTGCAACTCTGTAAGCAACAGGCATTTCGTTAGTACCTTCTATAAATTTTATAACTTTATTAAGTCTATACTTTTCTACTAAACTAATTAATTGTTTTTTATAAACATTTCGACCCTGATCGTTGCCAAGAATAATTCCTTGGAAAGGAATAGTATTACTTTGTTCCATAAGGAAATTAAGCGCATCAATAAAAACTTTCTGTCCCTTCCAATAAGTAAGTCTCCCAGGCAACAGTATAGTAAATTTATTTTTATCAATAGAAAAATTCCTATAAAATTTATCAGTTTTTAAAGGTGAAATTTTTTGAGCATTAAAATAATTTGTATTAATTCCTCTAAAAATTACTAGAAGTTTCCTTTTTTTTTTTAGAAAGAATTTTTCATAATTATCATTAATGTGTGAAAAAATAAAGTTTGATCCAGCTATTACTAAATTTGATCTTACCATTACAGAATTATAAAATTTTTTTAATTTATTATTAAAATTGTAAGTTCCATGAAATGTGGTAACAAATTTTCTTTTTGTAATTTTTGTAGATATTAAACAAGACCATGCTGGCGCACGACTCCTTGCATGAATAATATTGATATTATAAATAAAAGTTATAAATGTAATTATTATTGCATTAAATAATATTAAAAATAAATTTTTAGATTTTACTGGTAGTATAAATATTTTGACTTTAGCTTTATTAACAAATTTTAATAGCTCGCCTCCACTAGTAATAATATAAGATTTGCAGCCCTGTTCGGCTAAGTAGTGGGCCAAATCGTAACAACCTGTTTCTGCGCCACCATAGCCTAATTTAGGGATAACCTGCAAAACTTTGATTTTTTTTTTTGTCATTTTAAAATAGTATAATACTTTAAATGAATTACAGCACATCTAGATACTTTTCAACTTCAAGTAAAATAAAAATAAAATATTCATATTTAAATAAAAAAAGTCAAATAACTGTAGTTTTCTTTCATGGTTTTATGTCTGATATGATTGGCGCGAAACCTTTGGCGATTCAGAAATTTTGTAATAAAAAAAAGATAAATTTTTTAAAATTTGAATATTCTGGGCATGGAAAATCTAAAGGTAAATTTATTAAAGGAAATATATCTAAATGGACTGAAGAAGCAAGACAGCTCATAAAATCAAAGGTGGGTAGAAATAAAAAATTAATATTTGTAGGCTCTAGTATGGGTAGCTGGATAGCGCTTAATTTATTTTCTCGATTTAAAAAACGAATTATAGGTTTTGTAGGCATTGCTTCAGCGCCTGAATTTTTGCACGAGTTAATGTGGAAAAAGTTTTCAAAAAAAATAAAAAAAATAATAATGACAAAAAAAATTTATCATCTTGAGTATGGAGGTTTTCATTATCCGCTTACTAAACAGTTAATTTTAGATGGAAAAAAAAATAAAATATTAAATAATAAAATTAATTTAAAAATATCTTTAATTTTATTTCATGGTCTTAAAGACCAAGTCGTACCTTTGAAATTTTCTAAAAAAATATATAAAAATTTTAAAAACGCTAGTAAAAAATTAATAAAAATTAAAAATGGTGATCATAGTCTTTCTAGGAAAAGTGACCTAAAAAAAATATGCAAAGAATTAAATTTTATAATTTCTAATCATCTGTAAACCTTCTTTATATGTGGGGTATTTAAGATTATAATTAAAAAAATCTTTCATTTTTTTATTGTCTATTTTTTTAGAATCATTATAAAATTCTCTTAGCATTTTGCTATTAATTTCATTTACTTTAATTTTTTCTGGCAGAGAAACCTTAATAAGGCTGGCTGCATATTTTGCTACTTCTTCATTGGAACAAGGATGATTATCTGAAATATTAAAAATCTCTCCTGCTTTATTTTTTTTTAAAGAAAGTATTAAAATTTGAGCAATATCTTCGACATGTATTCTTGAAAAATAATGATTGGTTTTTTTAACTATCTTAAGTGTGCCCATTTTAAGTCTTTTAATAATATTATTTTCAAGTGAATAAATGCCTGAAAGTCTAAATATTTGAACAGGTAAATTAAAATTTTTGTGATATTTTAGCCAACTACTTTCGGCATTTAATCTAGCCTTGCCTCTTTCTGATGTAGGTTTTAGATATGTGCTTTCATTAACCCAATGACCTTTTTTATCACCATAAACACTCGTGGCAGATAAATAAATAACCCAATCAAATTTATTACTTCTAAAATTTATATCAAATGTTTTTAGTACAATATCTACGTTATTTTTTGGAGAAATTGATATTAAAACTTTATTTGAAGAATTAAGTTCTTTTAATAAATCTTTGTCAAAGCTATTCCCTGCAAAATAGAATGATTTATATTTTAATCCATTAAATTCCCCTAATAAAGTTTCTTTTGTATTTGTTGTAATTAAATCAAAATCAAATTTATTTTTTATTAAATTTTTTACAAAATACTTTGCCACCTGCCCAAAACCAAAACAAAACAATTTAAAATTTTTTTTCATAAGATTTTAAATGGCTTTTGAAATATTATCTTTTAGAGATATTGGATTTGATAATTTATTTAACATTTCTTTTGGACAAACCTGTTGAAATCTTTTTACCTCAACGTCAAAGTTTTTTATTATTTTATTAGCTATTAAAGATTGCGTTTCTTTAAAATGTTCAATTATTAAATCTTTTAAATAGTTTTTCCAATAATCTGTCTCAGGTTCTTGCCAAACAACCGATTCAGAATTTACATAATTTTCAAATTCATTGTTTGGGTCATAAATAAAAGCCATTCCACCAGTCATCCCTGCCCCAAAGTTATCACCAACCTTGCCTAATATAATGACACTTCCTCCGGTCATATACTCACATCCATTTGAATCGCAACCTTCTATTACTGCTTCCGCACCTGAATTTCTTACAGCAAATCTTTCTCCAGATTGACCTGCAGCAAAAAGCTTTCCAGAAGTAGCTCCGTAAAGCACTGTATTTCCAATAATTGTGTTTTCATGGCTTACTAGATTGCTTTGTTTGGGTGGTTTTATAACTATAGTTGCTCCCGAAAGTCCTTTTCCAACATAATCATTTGCATCTCCAATAACATTTAATTTTAAACCCCTTATTCCAAAAGCTCCTAGCGATTGGCCTGCAGAACCAAATAAATTAATTTTTATGAAATTTTTTTCAACTTTTTCTTTGTTAAATTTTTTATAAATGTAATGAGATAGCCGAGTTCCAATAGCTCTATTTGTATTTTTTATTTTGTAATCCTTCTCAATATTATCTTTTTTATCAAATAAGTTTTTAATATCAAAATAAATTTTTTCATCTAATGATTCTGGAACTTTATTTATTAATTCTGTTTCTGAATATCTTTTATTTTTACCTGGGTCTGCTTGTACTAATAATGGGCTTAAATCTAAATCATCTAGATTTGATGTTCCTCTGCTTACCTGTTTTAATAAATCTGTTCTTCCAACAATTTCATTTAAAGTTTTAAAACCAAGATTAGCTAAAATTTCTCTGACCTCTTCTGCAATAAAAGTAAATAAATTTACAACTTTTTCTGGAGTTCCGGTAAATTTCTTTCTTAGATCTTCATCTTGTGTACAAACCCCAACTGGGCAGGTGTTAGAATGACATTGTCTAACCATGATACAACCCATTGCTACTAATGATGTTGTTCCAATTCCAAATTCTTCTGCTCCCATCATTGCTGCTATAACAACATCTCTGCCTGTTTTGATACCTCCATCAGTTCTTAAAGTGATTTTATGTCTTAAGCCATTTAAAGTTAAAATTTGATTAACTTCAGTAAGGCCCATTTCCCATGGTATTCCGACAAACTTCACGCTAGTTTGTGGACTTGCTCCTGTGCCGCCAGAATGTCCCGATATTAAAATTACATCCGCCTTTGCTTTCGCCACACCAGCTGCGATTGTTCCTACTCCACTTGAAGCTACTAGTTTTACACCCACTCTGGCTTTTGGATTAGATTGTTTAAGATCATAAATAAGTTGCGCTAAATCTTCTATAGAATAAATATCATGATGAGGTGGTGGTGATATCAAAGTAACTCCAGGAGTTGAATGTCTTAATTTTGCAATTTCTTTTGAAACTTTAAAACCTGGAAGCTGACCACCCTCTCCTGGCTTTGCTCCTTGAGAAATCTTTATTTCTATTTCACTACAATTATTTAAATACTCAATCGTTACACCAAATCTTGCTGATGCTATTTGCTTAACCTTTGAATTAGAACTATCTCCATTTTCTTTTGTAATAAATCTTTTTGGGTCTTCGCCTCCCTCACCGCTGCATGATGAAGCTCCTATTCTATTCATTGCAATTGCTAAAGTTTCGTGCGCTTCTGCAGATAGAGCTCCATGAGACATGCTCCCACTGCCAAATCTTTTTCTTAAATTTAATATTGGCTCAACCTCTTCGAGATTTATAGGTTTTCCCATTTTTTTAAAATCTAATAAATCTCTTAGATTAATTATAGGTAAATTATAAATTTCTTGAGCATATTGTTTATAAACTTTATAAGAATTAGAAGTTACAGCACTTTGTAACATATGTATTAATTTGCCTTGGTATTGATGAGTTTCTCCATTTTTTCTATATTTATAGATTCCCCCAATTGGAAGAATTGAAATATTTTTTCTAAAAGCACTTTTATGAAGCTCCTTTATTTTTTTTTCTATACCGCTAATTCCTATGCCAGATATTCTGGACACCATTCCTGGAAAATATTCTGCGACAACGGACCTACTTAATCCCAAAGCTTCAAAGTTGCACCCACCTCTATATGAACTCAAAACAGAAATGCCCATTTTAGACATTATTTTAAGCAAACCTTTATCTATCGATTTTATATATCTCTGAACACATTCTTCAAAATTGACCTTTCCAAATAATTTTTTTTCATATCTTTGGTATATTGAATCAAAAGCGATATAAGGATTAATTGTCGTAGCTCCCACACCTAATAAAACTGCAAAAGAATGCGTGTCTAGTACTTCGCTAGTTTGAACATTGATTGAAGCAAAGCCTCTAATGCCTAAATTTATAAGCCTTGAATTTACCGCGCCAATAGTCAATGCCATTGGTATAGAAGATCTTTTTTCACTAATTCCTTTATCACTTAAAATTATATGCCTACTTCCTTCTCTTACTGCCGTTTCCGCTTCTAAACGTAATTCATCTAATCTTTCTTTTAAGTTTTCTTCTACATTAAATGTACAATCTAAAACTCTTAAACTATCTTTAAAAAATCCTAAAAATTTTTCAAACTGCCCGTTAGATAGTACTGGACTTTCAAGAACATAAATATTTTCTTCTGTTAAATTTTCAAAATCAAGAATATTGCCAGTATTTCCAAAACGAGTTTTTAAACTCATCACTTCGTTTTCTCTTAAAGAATCTATCGGAGGGTTAGTAACTTGACTAAAATTTTGTCTAAAAAAATGAGATAAAGGTCTATACCTATCAGATAATACTGCTACAGGTGTATCATCACCCATAGATCCTACTGCTTCTTTCATGTCCTCTACCATTGGATGTAATATAAGCTCTAAATCTTCAATGCTCATTCCTGCTAAAAACTGTCTACGTCGTAGCTCATCACCACTATAAATAAATTTTTCTCTTGCGGTATAAAATTTTTTATCTAAATCAATTATTTGTTTATTATATTTTTTATAATCTTTAGAAATTTTATTTTTAAGACTTTTGCTGTCATAAACTTGACCTTTGTCAAGATCAACAGCGATGGCTTGACCAGGTCCAAGTCGACCGTTAAAAATAATTTTTTCACTTGGAAATGAAATCATTCCAGTTTCCGAGCCTGCAAATAAAAGTTTATCAGAAGTAACCGTATATCTTAAAGGTCGCAATCCATTTCTATCTTGCGCTGCTATAATCCATTTGCCATCTGTAGCTGCAATAGCTGCAGGACCATCCCAAGGTTCTATTGTACTATTTAAAAAGTTAAAAAGTTGTTGATGGGCTTTTGAAACAGTTTTTCTTCTTTTCGACCAAGCGTCTGGTATTAGCATAAGTTTTGTAAGAGGAACTGATTTCCCTGATCTAATTAGTAACTCAAACACATTGTCTAAAGCGGCAGAATCTGAATTACCTTCAGCTATGACAGGTTTTAAATCCTCAATATTTTCAAAAAGTTTGCTGTTCATGTCTTGCTCATGAATTTTCATCCAATTAATATTTCCTTTAATTGTATTAATTTCACCATTGTGGGCTACAGATCTAAATGGTTGAGCTAAATCCCAACTTGGAAATGTGTTTGTGGAGTATCTTTGATGAAAAATTGCAAATCTTGATATAAATCTTTTATCCATCAAATCTGGGTAAAAATCAGATAACGATTCTGCCAAAAACATTCCTTTGTAAATAATAGATCTAGAGCTGAATGAAGATATATAAAAATCTTTTAATTTTAGTAGGCTAGATTGTTTTTCTATTTTTTTCCTAATAACAAATAAATCTCGCTCTAACTCATCGTCTTTTAAATTTATATTATTTGATTTAAAAATTACTTGAACAATTTCCGGCCTATTGCTTTCTGCTTTAATTCCTAAAACGTTGGTATTAACTGGTACTTGCCTCCACCTATAAATGTAGTAGTTTTTGTTTATAAGTTCATTTTCTACAATTGTTTTGCATTTTTCTTGTGACGTATAATCATTTCGCGGAAGAAAGATCATCCCAACACAAATGTCACCTTGATCATGCCGACGACCAGCATTTTCAATTCTTTCAATAAAAAAGTTTTTTGGTATCTCAATATGAATTCCAGCGCCATCACCAGTTTTGCCATCAGAATCGACTGCACCACGGTGCCAAACCGCTTTTAAAGCCTGTATTCCAAACTCTACAACTAGTCTAGATTTTTTTCCATCGGTAGAGGCTACAAAACCTACTCCACAAGCATCATGTTCATCTTTAGAGTCATAAACTTTTCCCTTTATTAATTTCTTTAAATTTTTTTTATATAGCTTCATTTTATGCAGCTTTTGTTTTTTTTAATTTTTTATTTTCTAAATAGTTATGAATCGAAGAAGCAACATCTCTTCCATCTTTAATCGCCCAAACTACTAAAGAAGCTCCTCTAACTATATCTCCCGCTGCAAAGACTCCCGGTATACTTGTCTCCATAGATTTCATGTTAACTTTTATAGTTCCTCGTTTAGAAACTAAAAGACTTGAATCATTAAATAATTTTGGTAAGTCCTCTGGATCAAATCCAAGAGCTTTAATCGCAATATCAACTTTTATTTCAAAATCAGCATTTGGTATAGGTTCAGGCTTTTCTCTTCCTGACGAGTCTGGTGTTCCAAGTTTCATTTTTTCAACTAATAATGATGAAACTTTTTCTTTACCAATAAATTTTTTAGGGTTTGCTAACCAAATAAACTCTATGCCTTCTTCCTCAGCATTATTTACTTCTCTTGCCGAACCAGGCATATTTTTTTTATCTCTTCTATAAATGCATTTTACAGACTTTGCATTTTGTCTTATAGCGGTCCTTACACAATCCATTGCTGTATCACCTCCGCCAATTACAACAATGTTTTTATTTTCCGCATTAAGTTTGCCGTTTTCGAAATTTTCAACCTTGTCTCCTAAACCTTTGCGATTGGATGCTGTAAGAAACTCCATTGCTGGAAAAATATTTTTTAAATCATGACCTGGTAGCTTAACATCTCTTGGTTTATAAACGCCTGTTGCAACAAGAACCGCATCATGATTCTCTTTCAATTCACTTATAGTTTTATCTTTTCCAATTTCTATATTTTGATGAAACTTTATTCCACTATCTTTTAAAAGCTTAGTGCGTCTTTCAACTACAAATTTTTCTAATTTAAAATTAGGAATTCCATAAATTAATAAACCGCCAGCTCTATCATATCGATCATAAATTGTAACTTGATAACCTAGTTTTCTTAATTCTTCAGCACATGCTAAGCCTGCTGGACCACTTCCAATAATACCAACTGATAGACTAATCTCCTTTTGAACTTTAATTGGTTTTATCCATCCCTTTTCCCAAGCGGTGTCTGTTATATATTTTTCAATAGATCCAATCGTCACTGTACCGTGGCCCGATTGTTCAATTACACAATTTCCTTCACATAAACGATCTTGTGGGCAAATTCGACCACACACTTCTGGCATATTATTCGTACTATGGGCTAATGCGCTTGCTTCTTGTAGTCTTCCCTCTGCTGTGAGTTTTAACCAATCTGGAATATTGTTATGAAGTGGACAATGAACCTGACAAAAAGGAACTCCACATTGAGAGCATCTGCTAGATTGCTCTTTAGCTTTATCATTAATAAACTCATCGTATATTTCTTCAAAATCATCAACTCTTTTTATAACAGTTCTTTTGCTCGGATTTTGCTTACTAACTTTTGTAAATTTAAGCATTTTTTCTGACATAATTTCTTCTAATTTATACCAATATAAATGTGCCTAAAAGAACTTTTAGGACATAATAGCTGACCTATATAATTTAAAATCAAGCAAATTTGTAATTTATATTGCATATCTGCTATGCAATAGTGCTTACTAATGCTTTCCTCAATAGAAATTTTAATACTAGCTGCAATACAAGGTATTACAGAATTCTTACCTGTCAGTTCCGCGGCCCACTTAGTTTTAGTATCTAAATATTATACATTTAATAATCAAAATTTATTAATCGATATCTGTCTACATCTCGGGTCGCTAATAGCAATTATATTTTATTTTAGAAATGAATTATTTAATTTTATAAGTAATAAAAGATTTTTAATCAAAATTCTTATAGCAACAATTCCGATTATTCCAGCTGGCTATATATTTTATAAAACGGGTTTAATCGACCAATTAAGAAATTTAGAAGTAATTGCTTGGATGAGTCTATTGTTTGGAATTCTATTATATATTAGCGATAAAAGAAAAATAACTAATAAAATTAATAATAACTTTACTACTAAATCTGCAATAATTTTTGGATTTTTTCAGATTTTGTCTTTAATTCCAGGCGTCAGTAGAGCGGGCATTACTATAACTTCAGGAAGATTATTAGGTTTTAATAGATTTGATTCTGCAAAAATTTCCTTTTTTTTAGCAATACCCGCATTAACAGCAGCAAGTTTTTTGGGAATATATAATGTTTTAAAAGAGGGTAGTGCAGAACTTAATTTCTTAGCTATTATTTCTGTAATATTTTCTTCTATATTTTCTTACATAACTATTTCAATTTTTTTAAATTTTATTAAAAAGTTCAGTTTAAAGGTTTTTGTAATTTACAGAATAATTCTCTCTATATTTTTATTATCATTAGTTTACTTATAATTTTTTTTATAAATTGGTGCTATCTGTGAAAATATAACACCTGCGAGAATAAGCAGACAGCCAATAATATTATTTAATCCTAAAATTTGATTTAAAATAATCCACGCTGCTATTGCTGCAAAAACACCCTCTAGAGAAAATATAATAGCAGCTGGGGCTGCAGAAATATTTTTTTGGGCATATATTTGTAAAGTAAATGCAATCCCTCCAGATAGTGCTCCTGCATATATTATAGATACAGATTCATTTAGTATATTAGGAATTGTTATTGTTTCAAAAAATAATGCAAAAATAATTGAAAAAATTGAAACTATTAAAGCTTGTAATGAACCAAAAAATAAAGGTAGATTAAAATTTTTTATGAAATTTCCAATAAATATTATATGCAAACTCCAAAATAAAGCACACAATATAACTAGTCCATCTCCTAGTCTCATGCTAGCATTTGAAAAATCACTTAATAAATAAACTCCCATTATACAAAATAATACTGATGGCCATATACTCCAATGTATGGATTTAGAATAAAATAAAAAAAGAATTATTGGAACTATTGGAACATAAAAAATCGTAAAAAAAGCAGCATTAGCTACGTCGGTATAAAGCAAAGCTGCCTGCTGAACATATGTACCCAAAAATAAAAATAAACCAATAAAAAAAAGTAGTTTATAAAATAAACTTTTATTTTTATTTATTTCTTTTTTTATTTTCTTTTTTTCAATTAATAAAGCAAATGGTATTATAGATAGAAAACCAATAAAAAATCTTGATCCATTAAAAGTTAAGGGACCAATTTTATCCATTCCCGTATCTTGTGCTATAAAAGTTGTGCCCCAAATAAATGTACATAGGAGAGCACTAAATAATGATTTAGATTTAGACATAAGCTTTAGACTGCTAGTTTGTAGGCAAAATCTTTTCCAAGACTTTCTTTAAGATGGACGCAAAATCTAGCTCCTTCAGCTCCATCTATAATTCTATGATCATATGAAAGTGATAAAGGTAACATAACTCTACTTTCATATTTATCTCCCATAAATACTTGTTTTCTTTCCGCTCTTCCAATGCCAAGGATAGCAACCTCTGGATGGTTTATAATTGGTGTAAAAAAACCACCTCCAATACTTCCTAAGCTTGAAATTGTCATAGATCCTCCAAAAAATTCTTTTTTATTAATTTTCAGCTCTGCAGAAAGTTTACTCATCTCTTTTAACTCTTTTCCTATAGTTGTTATATCCTTTTTATCTGCATTTCTAATTTTTGGAACCATTAAACCATGCGGAGTATCTACTGCTACTCCTATGTGATAATACTTTTTATATATTATTTTTTCTTTTTCCAAGTCAAGAGATGAGTTAAAATTTGGATAAT
>Ga0209403_10002989_pt1 | contig 19530 bp, 15 predicted proteins | sample ArcticOcean_MG_C_8_FD_187440 | JGI IMG/M metagenome (GOLD analysis project Ga0209403, IMG submission 187440) | Marine microbial communities from western Arctic Ocean - ArcticOcean_MG_CB11_86 (SPAdes) (version 2) | ecosystem: Environmental > Aquatic > Marine > Oceanic | place: Arctic Ocean... | reverse complement strand
AGGGATCAAACACGACGATGTCCGCAATCGCTCCTTCTCTCAACACGCCGCGGTCCGACAGTCCCAGCCTTTTGGCAGGCATTCCGGTCATCTTGTTGATAGCGGTCTCTAGCGATATCAGAGGCTCGTCCCTGACGTATCGTCCAAGGACGCGAGGGAACGTGCCGTAAAAGCGGGGGTGCGGCATGGTCGACTCCCACGCACCAGCGTGCTCGATGGCGTTGCCGTCTGATCCGATCATTGCGTGTTCGTACTCCATGAAGAAGCGAACATCGCCCTCCACTCGGTTGTGCACGACCTTCGATATCTCGTTGTCTTCCTCATCGATCAACATCAACATCACTTCGATACCGTCTACGCCCCGCTCTTCTGCGATCTCCGCCACGGACTTGCCTATCAGATCGCCGTTCTCCTTGCTGGCGACGGTGGCTATAACCATCGACTCGAAAACCCACGGCAATCCTCGGAACCAGCCTTTTGACGTATCTTCGTGCGCCTTCTTCCGGATCTTCGGGTCACGGAGTCGCTCCAGCATCGTTGCCACCCCGCCCTCCTGCACCCAACTCGGCAGCATCTGGCTCATGCCCGACGATGCGGCCGTGTACGGGTACATGTCGCAGGTGATGTCTAGCCCGGCGGCGCGTGCGCGATCGATTACGACCACCATCTGGTCGCCGTGGCCGAACTCCCGGGAGTCGATGATTGCGATGTGCGAGAACTGGACCGGGACGTTGCCCCACTGACCTATCTCAACCGCCTCTTCGATGGACTTGATGTGCCAACCCGCCCACACCCTTGCGTGCGTCGCGTAGAAGGCGTCCTTGAAGGGCGACATCACCGATACGAGCGAGACTAACTCGTCGGTCTCGGCGTAGCTGGAAGGGGGTAGGGTCAGGCCCGTGGACATGCCGAAAGCACCCTGCTCCATCGCAACTTCCAGATACCGCTGCATTTGAGCGAGCTGATCGGCCGTGGGCGGAGCGTCGTCCAGCGCCCCGGCGGAGAGCCGTAGCGCGGAGTGCCCGACCAGCGGGGCTACGTTGATCGAGACGCCATTGCCTTGAACGGCATGCGAATATCCAGCTACATCGTTCCAACTCCAGTCCTCAACGGACGACAGAGTCGAGCCGAGGCTGTCTCGGACTACGTCTGAACTCCCGACCGGCGACGGGAAGGGAGAAAACCCGCAGTTACCGGTGACCTCTGTGGTCACGCCCTGGTACGCCTTACTCTCGGCACCCGGGTGGTCGACGAGAGTGACGTCGGAGTGCGTGTGTATGTCTATGAAGCCAGGGCACACAACATGACCTGTGGCATCAATCACGCTAGCTGTATCGCCAACGGCATCCGACAGGTCGGCGATCGCCGTAATCTTCCCATTCGTGATGCCGATATCGGCTGGCTTTCCGGGCGATCCGTCGCCATTTATTACGGTGCCACCCCGGATGATCGTGTCGAACTTCATTTGTACCCTCAGGTCTCATCATCTCTTTGTATTGGTATCGGTTCCACAGCACGAGCCAGCATTACTGCACTCGTTGCTACACTTGTTACCTGACTGTATCCGGCATATTCGGCGAATCCGTCCGATGATGCCACCACTTTTTTAGCGCACAAGGCAGTTTCGAACTTGTTCGAGTCACTATCAGACAAACTCAACGGCGCATTTTCTCGGATGACCGGGAAGGGCAGACTGTCCGAAAAGGACATCGACGAGGCACTCCGTGAAGTCCGCCTCGCGCTGCTGGAAGCGGACGTTGATTTCAAGGTCACACGAACCTTTGTAAAGGCCGTCAAAGAACGCGCCGTTGAAGAGAACTTGTTCGCAAGCCTCTCGCCGGGCCAGTCGGTCATCAGGATCGTTAACGAAGAACTGGTCAAGATTCTTGGCGGCGATGCGTCCGAGTTAAGCCGGGGAGAGACCGCGCCAACGGTCATCATGCTGGTCGGCCTACAGGGTGTAGGTAAGACCACTTCCGCAGCCAAGCTAGCGCGCTGGTTGAAGGAGCGTGACGAGTCGGTAGCTATCGCTGCCTGTGACCTGAGACGACCGGCGGCTATCGAACAGTTGATGACGCTGGGCGACGATCTGGGCGTTCACGTCTATCACGAAGACCCGCAAAAATCGACGCCGCTCAAGGTCGCAAAGAACGCCGTCAAAGAGGCCCAGCGCAACAACACCCACTACCTAATTCTGGACACCAGCGGTCGAATCGCCATCGACGACGAGTTGATGCATGAGCTGGAAGAGATCCGGGATGAAGTGAACCCGATAGAGACGATCCTTGTGGTCGACGCCATGACCGGGCAGGACGCTGTGCGTTCAGGAACAGAGTTCCAGGAACGCATCGGTCTCACCGGGATCATCATGACGAAGATGGACGGCGATGCTCGCGGTGGCGCGGCGCTGTCCATGCGGTCCGTCACCGGCGTGCCGATCAAGTTCATCGGTGTGAGCGAGCGGCCGAACGGCCTGGAGCAGTACCACCCTGACAGGATGGCGTCACGGATCCTGGGCATGGGCGATGTGCAGACGCTCATCGAGAAGGCTGAGGAGCAGTTCGACACGGATCAAGCCGCCGAGCTTGAACAGAAGTTGCGTACTCAGTCCTTTGATCTGAACGACATGCTCCAGCAGTTGCAGGCGTTCAAGAAGATGGGCGGAATGGCGGATATCATCGGCATGATCCCGGGTATGGGATCGCTCAAAGGCCGCATGAACCCCAAGGACATGGATGAGAGTCGAATCACACGCGTGGAAGCGATGATCCACTCGATGACGGCGGGCGAGCGGGCTAATCCAAAGCTGATCAACGGCTCCCGACGGAAGCGCATCGCCGACGGCTCTGGCACCACGCCGACGGACGTTAACCAGTTGCTTGGGCAGTTCCGACAGATGCAGAAGATGATGAAGAAGATATCGTCCGGCAAGGGCAAACGGGCCATCATGAGCATGCTGGAAGGCCGTTAGGACCCGAGCGGATCATTTAATGGGCGGGTCTACGGCTCCCGTAATGATCGCCCAGATGCGCGTCTACACGATCAATCTCGGGCAGGTGGACGCGTGGTTGAAGATATTTCACGACGAAGCGATGCCGCTGATTCGCAAACACGGAATGGGCGTCGATGGGATGTGGACAGACCTTCCCCAGGAGCGCTTCATCTGGTTCCGGACGTACGAGGATGAGTCAGACATGGAGCTCAAGGACGCAGCGTTTTACGGCAATCCTGAGTGGCTGAACCTGATAGACCGAATCCGTGCGCATGAGGCGTATCGAGAGATCACGATCGTCAAGCCGGTTACACCTTCACTCTAACTTTTGGCCCTCTGACTTTTGGCTGGCCCCAGAGACGGCTGTCCCCTTGCGCCGTGCCACTGGACGATGCCGTTTCCGGCCAATATGCTTCGGGCGATATGCGCGGCCCCGGGCTGCTGTATCCAAATACCCGATATCGACCACGCCCATTTATCACTCGGAGACCCAATACATTGATCTCACAGCTCCGTATTTACACGATCAACCAGGGCCAGATGGACTCATGGCTCAAGGCTTTTGAAGGCTTGAAGCCGATCATGGCCGAACACGGCATCAAGGTCGATGGCACCTGGGTCGACGAAGAGAACCAACGCTTCATCTGGATCCGGTCTTTTGCGGATCAGGCCGATCTTGAGAAGAAAGAGGCGGCGTTCTACAGCTCAGAGAAATGGCTCGCAGGCGTAGATCACGTGCGAAGCCACCTGGCCCGCCGTGAAATCACGGTAATCAACCCGGCCTAGGCACAACACCGGCTGGGCGATTCGTCCGTTGCCTGATGCCTTATTTCAGGGCGGAAGCGGGAGGAACAGGATGCTATCTGAGCTCAGGATTGTGACCATCAACAAAGACAAGATGGACGAATGGCTTGATCTGTACCGTGACCGGATCGTCCCGCTAGCGCGCCAGCTTGATATCAAGATCACTGGCGCTTGGACGGATGTTGATCGTGAACGTTTCATCCAGATTCGTTCCGCCGCCGACGCTAAGGACCTGGCTTCAAGCCGCGCTCGTGTCCGCGGCAACTCGGAATGGCAGGCGATAGGTAAGCGCGCTCAGGAATTCACCACAGCCCAGGACATCGTGCATCTCCAGCCGATATGGCATTTCGACGACCTGAACGACAGTCACGGCGTTCTGGATGTCGATCGCCGTCCGCTCGCTCAGCTTCGCATGTACACGGTCAATAAGGGCTCGCTGCCCGACTGGGAAGAGCTGTACATACATTACGAAGTCCCGGGGCACCAGGCCGCCGGCATCGCACTGGAATGGCTGTCGCACGACGTCGAAGAAGAACGATTCTTCTGGATCAGGTCCTTCCAAGACGAGTCGGACATGGCGGCCAGCCAGGATCGTTTCCACAGCGGCGACGACTGGGGTGCAATCAAAGACCGCGTCCCGTCGATGCTCGCCCACATCGAAGTGATCATGATGAACCCGGTGGAGATGCAGAGCCGGTCGTAACTATCGGCAGCGCTGGATACGGGCAACTGAATGTGACCGAGATTCCCGGCGATCTGTCTGTAGACAAAAACCCTGGCGGCGACATCTTTGCTCAAGAGATCGGGGGGCTCTATCCAGCTACCTGACCCAGCAGACCTGTCGGAATATTGGGAGCGTGACACGCAGCTAGCGCTGACGCGGCGGCCTTACCTTCTGGATGGCATAGTAGGTGCCGATGATGAGGCCCAGGATGGCGGTGAAGTCCCCGAAAATCGTAAATACGAGGAAGGACGAGAGCACGGATAGGCCCGCAATCCATTGCAGTGCCTGACTTTGCTTATAACCACTGGCCCGATACACGGCTTCTCCGACGACCCACCCGATTGCGCCGATGAAGATGATGCCGAAGAACGGTATACCGAATGTCAAAACGATGGCGCCCGCAAGAATCGATAGCCCGATCGCCGTGCCGAACCCGGCCGCGGCAGCCTTGCCCAGTTCAGCAGGGCCGGCCTCGAACATCAGGGGCGTGCGGATGCGCGCGCAGTCGGTGCATCGTGACCCGACCTCGGTTTGCACGAGACAGTTTGGGCAGATCAGCTCATCGCACCTGCCGCAGCGCAGGTTGGTTTCCGTGTCCGGATCTCTTGGACAGTAAATTGCGTTTAATTCGGCCATCGAAACGGCAGACGCGTTAAGCGCTATCTGCCGGCGTCTCCTCTCAGCCAGGCTTCCCGGTCTTTTATGTCACGGTCATAGATAAGCCGGTTCCAGTAGACCCGGATCCTGCCGCTCCCATCTGGGACTCGTCGTTCACCTAGATTAGATGCTACCCGCTTAGCTGCAGATATGAATACGAACATGACGGCGTAAACGACGTATTCCCGCGGCAGACCGAACCCGGCAACGATGATCGGCTGAAGAATCAGGGCGACCACCCATCCGACGGGCGAGTTACGTGTGATGATCCAGTAGACCAGCCCGATCCCCGCGAATATGAACCAGATAGGCGGAGCCATCGCGAACATCACCCCGCTGCCGGTGCCTAATCCTCGACCACCTGAAAAACCAAGAAACACGGACCAGTTGTGGCCCACAAGGGCGGCGGAACCAGCTATCACCTCTGCCCCATGTCCGTAGTCCAACACCGTCCCGGCCACGAGCACCGGAGCGCCGCCTTTCACGAATACATCAAACGCCATTACGGTCAGACCCGGGACACGGCCCATCGCCTGAATTGCGTTGGCACCGCCAACGTTGCCGCTGCCGACCTGACGTATGTCTAGTCCGCGTCTGAATCTAACCGCCAGATAGGCGGTGGGGAGTGCGCCGAACAGGTACGCCGCTGTTGTTACCGCGAGTAGTCCGAGTACTGGCGCGCCCAGGATCTCCATCTCAGCCGGTTCCAGGGGCTGGCTGAGCCCCTCCTCCGGACACCTCAGGTGCCAACGACTTCCATCTCTCTGAGGCGGCGCGAAGCCGATCTACTGCGTCCAGCGGTGGTCCCACCGTGTTCGGGTCTCCCGGCACTATCTCTTCGACGGAACCCCACGCGTGATAGTCACTACCGCCGACGGCTATCAAGCCGTTGCGGTTCGCAATTTCAAGCCGTCGAACCCGGTCATTCGTACCGTATTTGGGAGCAAACACCTCAATACCGTCCAGCCCCTCATCGATAAGAAAGCCGAGGATTCGCACCAGTCCTCTCACCGTTTGCGGGTGGGCGAGCGTGGCGGTTGCACCTATCGAGTGCAGAAACATGACGCCATCGCCGGGAGTTGGCTTGGGTCGCTTCACCCGTGCAAGGCCGTCGCTCCCCAGATAGCGCTGAAAAGCGTCCTGTGCGTTCTCCACGTACCCGGCTTCTTCCATTGCACGCGCTATATGCGGCCTTCCGACTGCACCGCCAGCGATCTCCAGAACGCGTTCCCACTCTATATGTATGCCAAGTTCGTCCAGCTTCTTAACGGTGCCTTTGGCCGCCTCGACACGTCCGGCTCTGAGATGATTCAGGTAGTCCTGTAGTCCAGGTGCATCAGGGTCAACAAAGTGGCTGAGAAGGTGGACCTCTGACTCGCCATCTTCTGTGCCGAGTTCTATGCCGGGGATGACGGTCAAATCTGGATATCGCTCCGCCGCGGCCAGCGCCTCTGCGATTCCCTCCGTCGAATCATGGTCGGTGACTGCGACTATTCGTAGGGAGGTTCTGGCGACTTGATCGATTAATTCGGTCGGCGTGAGTTGACCGTCGGAAGCCGTGGTGTGCAGGTGGAGATCAACCAAAGGAGGTGCGATGCCGCCCGCGTGGTCCGGGTTGTGGTTTTGATGACCGTTACTGGGAAGATTGGGGTCAGACGAGCTCAACGCGTTGTCCGTATTTTAGTGGCCGTTAGTTGCTGTTGGACGCGCGATAACGCAGCCGACAGCAACAGGATACAGCCGCTCCGGGAGATATCGGCTTTCTGTCCGAATTGCGCTAGATACAAGGCCACCTGACGCGACACCGGGCCGCTCTTAAAGAACGGCCCGGTGTTCATTTTGCTTTTTGTCTGAGTTCAATCTGCCCGATCAGCGAGCGACCTCTACCGATCTGGACTCCCGGATCACGACCACCTTGATCTGTCCAGGGTAGGACAGCGTGCTCTCGATCCGCTTAGTAATGTCACGTGCAAGCACAGCGCACGCCGCGTCATCCACGATGTCCGGCAGCACCATCACCCGGACTTCACGTCCGGCCTGGATGGCAAAACAGCGTTCCACGCCCTCAAAGCCGCGTGCTGCGTCTTCAAGTTCCTGCATCCGCTGTATGTACCGCTCTAGCGTGTCACGTCGTGCTCCGGGCCTGGCGGCGCTCAATGCATCTGCGGCAGCCACAATGAACGCCTCTGGCGTCGTCATCTCGGAGTCGTGATGCTGTCTAATCGGATCAGCAACCTGATCCGACACGCCGTACTTCAGCACTAGGTCTGCACCGATCTCAGCGTGGGGGCCTTCAACCTCGTGAGTGAGTGCCTTACCGATGTCGTGCAGGAACCCTGCAACCTTCGCACGTTCAACATCTGCGCCTATCTCCGCCGCCATCATCCCGGCAAGTAATGACACCTCTACGCAGTGCCTGAGCACATTTTCGCCGTAGCTATATCGGAACTTGAGCCTTCCCACGATCTTGACCAACTCAGGGTGCAGACCCTTCACGTTGGCCTCAAACAGCGCCTCTTCGCCAGCCTTTTGGACGACTTCGTCGACCTCAAGACGCGCCTTCTGTACCTGTTCCTCCACTCTTGCCGGATGAATCCGGCCGTCCTGGATCAAGGTCGCCAGTGCAATCCGTGCCACTTCCCGACGAATCGGGTCAAAACACGAGATCGTGACCGCTTCCGGCGTCTCGTCGATTATCAAGTCGACGCCGGTTGCCGCCTCAATGGCGCGGATGTTTCGACCTTCACGGCCGATGAGCCTGCCCTTCATATCGTCGTTTGGGAGCGGGACTGAGGAAACAGAACTGTCCGACACTACGTCAGAAGCCAGTCTTTGAATCGCTCCCGCGAGGACATTACGGGCAAGTCCTTCTGAACGTTCTCGCGCCTCCACTTCCGCATCGCGGTAGCGGCGCGCCAGATCAAACTCGATCGCCTCTTCGGCGCGAGACATCAGCATTTGACGTGCGTCACTTGCTGACAGTCCAGAGATCTCTTCCAGTCTTTGGTTTTCCTGAGTGGAGATCTCTTCTAGTCTTGCGAGTTCCTTCGTCCGGCCTTCTTCAAAGTCCGTACGTTCAGTTTCAAGTTGCGCCTGGAAACGTTCCAGGCTCGTGTTCTGTTCATCGAGAGCACCGGAACGCTTTTCCAGCGTCTCTTCGCGTTGTTCAACGCGACTTTCAAGTCTTTGTATTTCCTGCCGTTCGGCTCGGATTCCCGCTTCAACAGCGGTTCTGGTCCTTATTCCTTCTTCTTTGGCTTCGAGCAGTATTTCCTTGCTGCGTGCGTCAGCCCGGCGAATCTGTTGTTCTGCCGCGACCCGGGCGGCTTCTTGCCGTCGGGAGGTTAAGGCGCTGCGCGCATAGGTAATTACACCCGCCACAGAGCCGACCAGTAGAGCCGTTATTACGGCAGTCAGGGCGAGGTCCATAAGTACCTCCTCGACCGTCCTGCCTGGGGTTGACGGGCCGTTTTTTGAGGTAGGCCCGCCGACATTTCCAGTACGGCCATATTAGGGTGGGCCTAATAGGGCGTCAACACGACACAGGTTACCGTTAAGAACTTGTGCGCATGGCTGGCTGTGCCGTTTAAACGATATTTGAGCCGAGCTACGCCCTTTACTCTGGTACGAACGGTAAAAAGGGCCATAGTTAACATTCCAGACGGTCAAAAAAATAATTAGAGGGGCTACCTCGTTCTGATGGACGACAACTTGACTACAACCGGCACATACGAAGAGAAATTGGAAGCACCCCAATGGCTCCGTTGGGTGCTTCTGACGGCGCTGGTGCTGTTGATTTCCACCATCGGGGTGAGGATCGGTTCGGGGGAGATCAGCGGCGGACAGGGATTAATGTCGTGGATCCCTGCGCTGATCTCAGGTGCTGCGTTTTTGTTCGCCTATCTGAACTTCCTGGAACTACGTATCAAGGTCTCAGGCGGCCTGTTCACATTTGAGTACGGGGTAGTCCGGCACGAAGTTGTGATCGACCAGATCGAATCGATCCATACATATGGGTATCGCTGGACGCGCTACGGCGGCTGGGGTTACAGCCGTGGTCCGCTGGGGCGCCGGGCGTGGAGCATGCCGGGGGTGTCCGCGGGAGTAGTAGTGGTGCTTCAAGAGGCCGGAAAGCGGCGCGAATATTTTGTGTCATCGCTTGAACCGATGCGATTGGAAGAGGCGATACGAGTGGGGATGCCGGACAAGGACGTTAGCGACGATTCGAACGTGTAGGAGCAGGCATATAACGTGCGCCAACACGCCCCCCTCTGGCGCTACTCAGTCAGGCATATGGATGACCGCCACTACCGCCGGTTCTGACGAGATGATCTCGGAGTAGTGACCCTTACCTGACTGATCCTCCAGTAGCAGCGTTCGACCCGGGCCGAACGTGCGTTTGGAACCGTCGCTGACCGTGACCTCAATCTCGCCCGATACGGGAATCATGTACTGACGTACCGGGGTTGGGTGTCAGTCCCCTAGCGGACCCGGGTTAGCCATCAGACGTCGTAGCTTCGAGATCCGACAGCTACATCGGGTCGGCCGGTGGGGCGTAGTCGACCTCTTTGAGAGCCACCTCCACCGTCTCGAAGTGGCTCTCGCCGGGAACGGAACGAACATCGTCGGCTCCGCTTGCTGTTCCCAGGCACCTCTTTCAGACACCGCCATCACGCCCAGGTGCTCTTGATACCACCCTGACAGGGCTTCCGGATCAGTGCACCTGCCCCCCCCCACCGATTCCCGAGACTTTGAGTTTTGGTCCGTCGTTTGCCATCTCTTGCCTCCCGATTTTTTACCAGTTAGTGACCGAGCCGTCCCGTCGATGCAGGTGCGGCGGATCCCAGAACTTGAATGGCACGTTTAGCTTGCTTTCGTCTACTTCGACACCAAGTCCCGGCTTGTCTGGCACGGCGTATACGTTACCTTCAAAAAGTACCTGCTCAGGAAAAATCTCGAGGTCCGGGTTCTCTGCACGCTCCATGTTGACCTCTAGCCAGGAGAAGTTCGGTACGGCCGCGCTCAGATGCACGGAGGCGGCTGTGCAGATAGGGCCAAGAGGGTTGTGTGGCATCAGGTCGATATAGTGGCTCTCGGCCCAACCGGCTACTTTCATCGATTCGGTGAAGCCGCCGACGTTGCATATGTCCACCCGCGCGTAGTTCGTAATTCCGCGCTCGATGTATGGCAGGAACTGCCACTTGGAAGCGAACTCCTCTCCGATGGCGAACGGGACGTCCGTCAATTTACGCAGAGACTCATACGCTTCAGGCGTCTCGTCTCGGATCGGCTCTTCGATGAAGTCCAGGGTGTGTGGCGGCATCATCTGGCAGAACGATGCCGTCTCGGCGACGTTCAACCTGTGGTGATAGTCGATGCCGATGATGGCGTGATTGCCCAGCGCCTCGCGCGTCTTGATGAGCCACTCGGCCGAATTAGCCATCGACTCCCGCGGCTCAAACAAACCATCTGTGTCGGTCCCCATCTTGTCGTACGACATCCGGAACGCCATGATGCCACGCGCCATGAACTCTCTGGCCTCGTCTATCATCTCCGGGCCGTAGGGGGCCGAAGTAGTGGCAAACACCGGGATGGTGTCCCGGTTCTTGCCGCCAAGCAGCTCGTACACCGGCACGCCAAGCTTCTTGCCAACGATGTCGTGCAGGGCAATATCGATGGCCGAGATCGCAGCAGTAAGTGTGCGGCCACCCTCAAAGTACTGGCTCCGGTACATCTCCTGCCACAGCGCTCCACGCCGCATCGGATCGCGACCGAGCAGAAACTCCCGGTAGTGCTCGACGATCCCTTTGACGCCAAGCTCACGGCCAGAGAATCCAGACTCGCCCCACCCGTATATTCCTTCGTCGGTCTCGACTTTGACAAGCATCTGATTTCGATGCCCGACCCATACGGCGTACGGCTTAACGTCAGTGATCCTCATCTGAGAAATGACCTTTGTTTTGGGTAAACGGATTTGATCAGCGGAAGGAGGAAATGCTAACCAGTTATGTTGCCTGTGGGCGTACCAACCACTCAGGCTTCTACGCCATACGGGTCACGCGAGAGCAATCCCTGCAAGGAACCCATCCTGCGAAGCACTCACCCTGGGGCTCTCGAAGGGCGGAGTCACGCGACAACGCGCTGGACGCATGGCCGGATCACAATCCGGCCATGCCACCCCTCACCCTATGCCCTCTCCCGACCGTGAGAGGGAGAACGATCACCCCACCGCGCAACCCCTACTTCAGCGTCAGAGCCGCCACCGCTTTTTCGTTGAGTTCAATCCCAAGTCCGGGCCGGTCGCTCAAGATCATGTGGCCGTCCTTGGGGATGACGCCATCGCCGTACAGGTTTGCGACATCGTCCAACGGGCCTGAGAACTCCGTCGAGAATTCGTGTGGGCGTGTTGCGTTCTGGACCGTGGAATACACATGCAGGGACGCCATACTGTTGATCCCCGCCTGCGGGCTGTGCGGCATGACCGGCTTGTCCAGCGTGGTCGCCATGTCGCAGATCCGCTTCACCTCGGACGGGCCTCCTGCGCTGAGGATGTCCGGCTGAAGAATGTCGGGATCACCCAGCAGGATCAGGCTCTGGAACCACCACCTGTAAGCGTCCTGCTCGCCCGCCGAAACGGCGACATCCAGGGTGTCTGCGATCTGCTTCAAGCCGGTCAGGTTCCAGTTGGGAATAGGCTCCTCAAAGTGGTCGATTCCAAGCTCTTCAAAGCGTCGACCCTGCTGGATGGCGGTCGATACTGAGTAGCCGTTGTTGGCGTCGAACCCCAAGTAATTTCCGTCCGACAGGAACTCACGGACCAGCTTAAACATCTGGTAGTCCTTCTCGGGGTCGGAGTCCTGCCTCCAGCCCTTCCAATCCATGCGAATTTTGAAGGCCCGGAAGTTCATGTCCCAGCCCTGCTTGACCAGGTCCAGCATTTCTTCCGGCTGCATTCGCCAGCCCGAGCCAGTCGACCAGTAGAGCTCGATGTCGGTGCGAGCTGCGCCGCCCATCAGGGTGTAGACCGGTAGTCCGGCCTCTTTGCCCATGAGGTCCCACAGGGCGACGTCGATAACGCCGACGACGTTTGCCGGAAGCTTGAACAGCCGGTCATCCTTGCCCATGGCAAGCGTCTCCCAGTGGCGGTCGATCTGAAGGGGATCCTCGCCGATCAGAACCGGCTTGATGATGCTTTCGAGATACGCCTCAAAAACAGCGCCGTTCTTGCCCGGTACGCCAGGGTTTGTGCCCGGAGACTCGGCCCAGCCTTCGACCCCGGCATCCGTCTGAATGCGCAGGAGGCCTTTGCCTGTTTTAAGAGGAGTTGTGGTGATGTCGGTAATTTTCATTGAGATATCCTCGATCGTGGTGAACAACGGTGACTGTACATCAAATGGTGGGATGATTCCCGGATGTGCCGCAGCTTTGCCCGATTACCGGAGTTGGATCTCTCCGGGATTCGGCGGGATTCAGTTAGAAGATCGCTGTATCATCCGCCGCATCACGGGCAAGGATCGCTCATGGCCGCTATTAACAGGATCAGGAGAATACGTTGAAGGTAACCGGATTCGATACAAAGGTCGTTCGGAACGTAGAGCCGTTTATTGGTGGCCGCTGGTGGCTGTTCATAGAGCTGCACACGGACGAGGGCATCACAGGTCTGGGTGAGCGCATCACCGGCGGGGCGTACTCGAACAGCCTCGAAGACATGAAGACGCAGATCTACCTGATCAAGGAACTGGTCGAGCAGTACGTCATCGGCGAAGACCCGTTCAATACCGAACGGATCTGGGACCGTATGTACGCCTCCCGACACGACTTCCGACACCCCAGCCTGTACGCAACCCCGGTCATCAGCGGGATCGACATGGCCCTATGGGACATCCGCGGAAAGGCGACCAATCAGCCGGTCTACAATCTGCTAGGCGGCAAGTACCACGAGAAGCTTCGTGCGTACGCCTACGTGCCGGGGATGCGGGAGATCCAGGCAGACCCAGCACTGGCCGGTGAGGCCGCCATCAAGCTGCTTGAGGAAGGCAACTCCGCCTGCAAGCTTGACCCCTTCATGCCGACGTACCCGATACCTCGGGATATTCCCCTGAAAGAGATCAAGAACGCCGAAGCGATCTTCAAAAACATGAGGGACGCCGTTGGCGACGAACTTGAGATCGGCATCGGCACTCACGGCCAGCTGAGCACGTTCAGCGCCATCCGCGTGGCCCACATCCTTGAACCGTACAACCCGTACTGGTTTGAAGAGCCGGTCCCGCCGGAGAACGTCGAGGAGATGGTGAGGGTCGCCCGGTCTACCAGCATCCCGATCGCCACCGGCGAGCGGCTTGTGACCAAGTACGAGTTCTCCAATCTGCTTGAGAAGGGCGCAGCCTCGATCATTCAGATGGACGTCGGGCAGTGCGGTGGCATCACAGAGGCCAAGAAGATCGCAGCAATCGCAGAGGCGCACTACGCCATGATCGCCCCGCACATGTACTGCGGGCCGATAGCGTCTTCCGCTGCGATCCAGATCGACACATGCTCGCCGAACTTCGTGATCCAGGAGGCGAACCAGGGTCCGCTGCACAAGACGATCTTCAAGGAGCCGCTTGTGTTGGAAAACGGATTCATCATCCCGCCGAGCGGCCCCGGTCTGGGGATCGAGTTTGATGAGGCCGTACTGGCAGCACACCTCGTCGAATGACGCTGGGTCCTTGGCAGGGCGGCCTATTTTTTTGATTAACCTTGGCGCGCTTGTTGCCTGTCGTCTTTCGACAACGGGTGATGAGTGTGCCACTGGCACCAGCTTTTTCAGATAAAGAGGAGATCCGAGTTTGGCAGACAAACTTCGCGTCGGGGTGATCGGTTGTGGCGGTATGACCGTCAACCACGGCATGGGCTACATGAACTCTAGCAAGTACGAAATAGTCGCTATTTCCGACTTGAGCGATCAGGCGATGAAGGACTACGACGAGCATTTTGCGGAGTGGGATGACTACAATGCGGAACACTTCAGAGATGCGGTGGAGATGCTTGAGAAGTCGGAACTGGACGTCGTCTCGGTAGGCGTCTGGGACACGGGACACAGTGCGATGACACGGGCCGCCGCATCATCCGGAATCAAAGCCGTGCTTTGCGAAAAGCCGATGGCCGACACGCTGGGCGCTGCGAACGACATGATGCTGGTGTGCCGGCGCAACGGCGTGAAGCTGGCTGTCGGTCACCAGCGCAGGTGGTTGCCTGCTTACACGCTGGCGAAAGACCTGATCGCGGACGGCGAGATTGGCGACGTGAGCTTCATCAAGGTCTATGCCAAAGACGGCCTACCGAACTACTCGTCGCACCAGGCGGACCTCTTTCGATACCTCCTCAGCGATGCGGAGTGTACCTGGGCCATGGGCAACGTGGAACGCGAGACGGACCGTTGGGCACGTGCAATCCCGATCGAAGATAAGGCGTTGGCTGTCTTTGGCTTCGATACCGGGACCGAGGCGATGATCCTCTCCGGTCTCACCCCGAAACACGGCTGGGGTGCCGAGATCTTCGGCACCGAGGGAATGATCAACCTCACGCTGGAAGACCTAAAAATTATGAACAGCCGCACGAACGGCTGGGACCATCGAGTGCCCGCCGGTAAGCACGCCATGCCCGGTGACGACAACTTTGAGGTGATCGAGGGCAGCGTCGAACAGGCGCACGCATTCGCTGCGTGGGTGAACGGCGACTCGACTGAGAAGTACCGGTCGGATAGCGAAAGCGGCTACAAGGCGCTTGAGATGGTGCACGCCATCTACGAATCGGCCCGTACCCATGTACAGGTGCAAATGCCGGTGAAAACGATGGTCCACCCACTTGGAGCGATGATCGATGACGGTCATCTGCCGGTGCGTTACCCGGGCCGTTTCGATATCCGCAACCATTCGTTGCGTGGAGACAATGTGATCTTGGATACCGAGAACGTTTAGCGGGTTTAGGCTGAGGAAGAACATCGGATCGAGCAAAACATGTTTGGTTCGCCGGATGCCCGGCAGGTGAAGGTCCCTCGGTAACGCTCGGGATGACAATAAAACGCTTAGACATCGTAGGGGCGTATGGCAATACGTCCCTCACAACACACCGCATAACACTGGCTGCACTCACTGGAGAAGGTTGATTGACCGAAGCATCAGGCAGGAAAAAGGTTCTCGTAACGGGACTCAGTGGAGTCGTCGGGCGGGCGATGCGGCCGGCACTAGAAGAGCGCTATGAAATCAGCTCCCTGTCGCGAAACGGCGTAGACGGGCTTCCCGACGAACGGAACTTCAAAGGCAACGTCGCCGACATGGATTCACTCCGGCCCGCGTTCGAGGGGATTGATGTAGTGGTGAACCTGGCCGCGGCCGGTGGTCGAAGCGACCCAGAGGGTATGTCCGGAGACTGGGACACGATGCTGAAGTACAACATCGTCGGATGCTACAACGTCCTTGAGGTCGCTAAACAGACTGGCGTTTCCCGGGTGATCCTCGCTAGTTCCGGGGCGACGGCGAACGGGTATGAATGGGAAGAGCCGTACAAGACCCTGGTATCCAAAGAAGACCTTCCATTGCCAGAGTCGTGGGAGATGGTGAGCGAAGCTTCTGAGCCAAAGCCGATACATATGTACGGCGTGACCAAGCTGTTTGGCGAGGATCTTGGAAGGCTTTACGCGGCGACTACCGATCTATCTGTAATCAACCTCCGGATCAGCTCTACCGGTCCTGTCGACGCACCCGATCCGGGACGAGGCATGGCGAACTGGCAGAGCCATCGCGATCTGCAGCAGCTTACGATCAAGATCATCGAAGCACCGGCCAACCTCAAGTCCGACATCTTCTGGGCCACCTCAGACAACAAAAGGAAGTTCCGGGACAACGCCCACGCCAAAGAAGTGCTCGGCTACGCACCGCAGGACGGAGCGGATTAGCCTTTCCGCTCTTTCTAAATCAGGCTTAACGAATTAAATGGGTTCGGTTCGGCCCCACACGATGCCGAATACGGTCGCGCCCGTGGCGGTACTGACGGTGTGCTCGGTGCCGTTTGGCCTATAGCTCATGTTGCCGGGGGTGATCCGCCCGCCCTCATCCTCGCTGGCACCTTCGATAACGAAGATCAACTCGTCGCCGACATGACGGTGCAGCGGGATGCCTGCACCGGTCGGAAAACGATTGATCGCCACGGTCCAGTCGGCGTCCTTGTTGGCGGTAATCGACTTCGTGAATGTCCCTCTTGGCGTTTTGACCCAGGGCTGGTTTTCCAGGACGAATATCTGCGATCCGGGAGCATCGCCTATCTCGGTTGCCAACTCGCTCGGACCGTCGATTATGGCGAGGGCTATCGCCCCGTTTGGACTCATGTTGGAGTGGACACAGCCGTTAGGCCGATACGCCACGTTGCCCGGCCTTAGAATCCCGGTCTCGTCGACCAGCGAACCCTCGATCATGTAGATGAGTTCGTGTCCGATGTGCCTGTGCAAGGGCATACCTGCCCCCGGTTCGAACTCGACGATGTGCGCCTTGCGGCCGGTCGCCTCGTCCTCCCACAACGGACGGGTGCGCATCCCATTGCCGCCCTCTACCCACGGAATCTCGTTGATCTCAATTGGCTGAGATCGGATCGGGTCTGAAGATGTCGCCACGGTCGAGACTCTCCTACTAGGCCCCTGAAGGGGCACGGGCATGTGATGGATAACGCTTGTATTGGAACAACTGCCTACGCAGCCGCAAGTTATCACAGGGGAGGCGATTACCGAGGCGTCATTCGACGAGATCCCACGGCTCCGAGCGCCCGTTCAATCCAGTATCCGTATCGCACCGACATTGCCGTCTCTGTTTCCAGATATTCGACAGGAAACAACTTCCTATCTGGATTACATAATTCGTGGCTTCGATCCATCGGGGCGCACGGTAACATCGTTGCTGGTTGTATAGACCGACATGTTCGCAATATCGCATGGGTTCGGTGTACGTCGCCAAGCCAAAAGGTTTACATTCCCTCCAACGCGACATGTATACACCGATCACAGGTAGCAATTACTCCCGATGACTCTGTCTAAACTTCTTATAGCGAACCGCGGAGAGATCGCCGTTCGCATCATCCGTGCAGCCGCCGATATGGGGATTTCGACCGTGTCGATATACCCGTCGGACGATGCAAAGTCGCTCCACGTCCACGAGGCGGATGAGTCGATTTTGCTGGATGGGCGAGGTGTCGCCCCGTACCTGGACATCAAGGGGATTGTGAACGCCGCCCGATTGTCCGGATGCGACTCAATCCACCCCGGATACGGGTTCCTGGCGGAGAACGCAGAGTTCGCCCAGGCCTGTCACGATGCCGGGATCATCTTTGTTGGACCGATGGTCGAGACGCTGGAGTTGTTTGGCGATAAGGTCCGTGCTCGGGACGTTGCCGCCGAGAACGACGTGCCGGTGCTGGTTGGCTCGAGCGAACTGGGGTCTGTCGACGAGGCGAATGCATTTCTAGAGTCGCTTGGCGACGGCAGCACGATGATCCTCAAGGCCGTCGCTGGCGGCGGGGGCCGGGGCGCACGGGCCGTGAGCGATGCGTCCGAGCTAAAAAGCCTGTATGCGGAGGCCACAGCGGAGGCGATGAACGCGTTCGGCGATGGGACGCTGTTCGCTGAGCGCATGGTCACGCGGGCGCGCCACATAGAGGTGCAGATCCTCGGCGATGGCTCAGGTGCTGTTTCCAATTTTGGCGAGCGTGAGTGCAGCATCCAGCGTCGATACCAGAAGGTGGTCGAGGTTGCACCTGCCCCCAATCTGCCAGACGGACTGAGGACGCGGATCATTGAATCCGCCCAGCGGTTGGCGGCGGCGGTCCACTATCGGAGCCTGGGGACTTTTGAGTTCTTGGTGGAAGCCACCGATCTGTCCGACGATTCCGAGTTCTTCTTCATCGAGGCCAACGCCAGACTGCAGGTTGAGCACACCGTTACCGAGGCCGTAACGGGGATCGATCTCGTAGAGGCCCAGCTGAATATCGCCGCAGGCTCAAGCCTGAGCGATGTCGGGCTTGAACAGTCCTACGTTCCCGCGCCGCGGGGCTTCGCCATCCAGGCCCGGGTGAACTTGGAGACAGTCACCCCAGATGGCCGTGTGCTGCCATCCATCGGGACGCTATCGGCGTTCGATCCACCGACCGGACCGGGTGTCCGCACAGATACGTTTGGTTACGCGGGTTACACCACCAGCCCGTCATTTGATTCGCTGATCGCCAAAGTGATCGGTCACTCCCGGTCAAACGATTTCGAAGACGCCATTCGCCGGACTTACAGGGCATTGAGCGAGTTTCGGATTGAGGGCGTTTCGACCAATCTGGAGTTTTTGCAAAACCTGCTTCTTCACCCTGATTTCGGTGCCATGAAGATTCATACCCGTTTCGTGGATGAGCAGATTGCCACACTGGCCTCGTCCAGCAACGGCTCACATCCAAAGCGTTTCGCCGAAGTAGCGGACGCTGCGGTCGTGGCCGTGCCTACGACGGTGATCGTTGATGGACCGGACGGCACGATCGGCGTTACGTCACCGAGCCAGGGGATCGTCGCCGAGCTGAACGTGGCCAAGGGCGATTCGGTGCGTAAAGGCGACCAGGTCGCAGTGGTTGAGGCGATGAAGTTCTTCCACTCGGTTTCGGCGGAAAGCAGCGGCGTCGTGAGGATGATCGCCATCGAAGAGGGCGACGCCGTGCTTGAAGGTCAGGCGGTCGTCTTCATAGAGGAGATGGACGAAGCCGACCTTGGAGCTCCGGCGAGTTCAAAGACCGAAGCCACCGAACGAAACATCGGATGGGACGCAGAGCTGGACGAACTTGAGTTGCGAACCAGCCTCGCCCACAAGATGGGCGGCGAGAACAACGTTGCATTCCACAAGGGCCGCGGCAAGCTGACGGTTCGTGAGCGGATAGACGCGCTTGTCGACCCCGGCAGCTTTGAGGAGATCGGCACGCTCGCCGGGTCTGCAACCTACGACGCCGACGGCAATCTGACAGGGTTCACCCCCGCAAACACCGTCATCGGCGTGTCGAAGATCAATGGCCGCAAGGTGATGGTTAACGGCGGCGATTTCACGATCCGTGGCGGTGCATCGGACGCCAACGTCGGCAACAAGACGGCCTACTCAGAGCGCATGGCTATCGAGTGGCGTGTGCCTTTCGTTCGATTGCTGGACGCGGCCGGCGGAAGCGTCCGGACCTTTGAGCAGATCGGACACACGTACCTGCCAAACGGCCCGGGTCACGACATGTCGCCGCACCTGCTACCGGTCGTACCGTCCGTTGCTGCCGTGATGGGCTCGGTCGCCGGACTCCCCGCCGTGCAGGCGGC
>Ga0209403_10002986_pt1 | contig 19534 bp, 17 predicted proteins | sample ArcticOcean_MG_C_8_FD_187440 | JGI IMG/M metagenome (GOLD analysis project Ga0209403, IMG submission 187440) | Marine microbial communities from western Arctic Ocean - ArcticOcean_MG_CB11_86 (SPAdes) (version 2) | ecosystem: Environmental > Aquatic > Marine > Oceanic | place: Arctic Ocean... | reverse complement strand
TTCTAGGGCAACAATTGCTTGCATCTCAATATTATTTCTATCCTCCATAGGTCTGTCAAGTAGACCGGGTGTGTCAACCATCTGGTAAACACGACGGCGATATTCAAAATGACCTACATGTAACTGCTTAGTAGTGAATGGATAGGATGCAACTTCTGGTTCGTTACTCGATAACACACCGATAAGAGCTGACTTCCCCACATTTGGAGAACCTGCAACAACTATGCAGGGCTCAGAATTGTCAATTGATGGTAATTCTCGCAACTGGTCCCTTGCTCTGTTCAACCACAACAAAGAAGGGTTCACTTGGTCAATTATAGAGGATATTCGGCCATAGGCTTCACGCCTACGCTGATGCATCCCATCAATAATCATCATTCTCTGAATTTGTTGCTCATACTTTTTGGCAATAGCCATGGTTTGTTTGGCAGCCCATTGAAGGTTTGAGAGGTGATGGCGGAATGCATCACAACCTACTGATGCATCTATCAATGAGCGGTCAAATTCAGACTGTTTGTCCAAAGATGGCCATTTGTCCACATAGTTTCTCAGTGTGGCATCTAATACGTCACTCGCAGATTGAATCATGCGAATCATCTGCTTTCTGGTTCGGAATAATCTATCCGTGTCTTCGACCGAATCCTTGGCTTTAGTGGCCCTTCTGTAGGCCTTGTCAAGTAACTCATCAGCGAGCAAAACTGTAGGTAATTTCTTCCAGACAATGACCGCCATTGTACTCCCTCCACTGTTTGCGGCTCGCCCATCCCTCTTCAATGCAAAGGTTTGGATTTTATCTATTATTCATTCATTTGAATTAATTTGTATTCTACTTTCAAGGGATTCTCTTTTCAAGGGTTGGGCTACTCAGGGTGTTAGAGGCGAGCGAGTTGGCAACAAAGAAAGGGAATAAGAGCAAGAAAAATGACCTACCAGATTGGGCGGCTGTATTATGGGAAGATCTTGGGAAACCTGACTTTTCTGAATTTCAAGATATTCGTAATGGCCCACTACTAGAACGACGCACTGGCCTTCGAAGAGATGACCTTGTTGAAATTTTGATGGATGCTCGCGCTTTGCCTACAGACATGGACCCATGGGTCAGAGGGAGATTAATGGGGACCAATAAATTGACCATTGAACTCCTTACTGCAGACAAAAATTACCATTACATCTCAAGGGATGTTATTGTTGAGGTCTGTCTAGTGGCTCATATGAGAGCGGCTTATATTGACGACCGTGACCTATTAAATTATGAACGAGAGGATATGAAGCGCCGAAACTCATTACACGAAGAAGTTGAAAAAGATTCCACTGGAGCCGATGACAGCCACGTATGGGGTTGATTCGGTGAACATGCATCAGCATTGGGAATTAATTGATAATCATCATTATGAGCGGATTTGGAAATTCTCAGACTTTGTTAGTGCCCTAGATTTTGTCAACAAAGCTGGTGCCATTTGTGAAGAGTTGAATCATCATGCTGAATTTGTACTAAATTGGGGTAGTGTCCTCATAAGAACTTGGAGCCATGATATCAATGGTATTTCTGAACGTGACCATACTCTAATTGAGTCTCTAGACCTTCTATTGGGGTGAAACCATGAGTACCCACTTTCGACACCATATGTTCATTTGCGCTCATGAAAGACCTGCTGATGCGGCGCGAGAATGTTGTGCTGCTAAAGGAAGTTTAGAATTGATGAAAGCTATCAAAACTGCTGCTAAAGTAGAGGGGATTGCAAATATACGCGTGCAAAAATCAGGATGCCTCAGTAATTGTGAGAATGGGATTTCATGTGTAGTTTATCCTGAAGGCGTATGGTATACCCTTACAGGCGAAGAAAACATCCCCTACCTCATGGAGCATTTACGGACTGGGACTGTAGCCAAGCATCTATTGATGTACCCGGAGGCCTGATTATGCAACGTGTAGTCTATACTCAAAGAGGTGGTTTAGAAACCATAAAAATCGTCGATGAAGATAATCCCATCCCTGCCCCCGGCGAAGTGGTTGTTGAAGTACATCGAGCAGGAATTAACTTCGCCGACCTAATGATGCGTCAAGGTCTGTACCAACCAACCCCTCCATTCCCGTTCACTCCTGGTTACGAAGTATCAGGAACTATCTCTGCTATTGGTCAGAAGGTTCACGAATTCGGTATTGGAGATCGAGTGTTAGCATTATGTGGAATGGGGGGCTACTCACAACAAGTTGCCGTTGCAGCAGACCGTGTGTTCAAATTACCTGATGAGGTAGATTTTGACACAGCAGCTGCACTTCCTGTTACTTACTTGACAACATATCACATACTGAAGTATTTGGGAAATTTTCAACCTAATGATACCATCCTAATCCACCACGCCGCTGGAGGTGTTGGAACTGCAACCGCGCAAATAGGAAAGGCCCTTGGCGCTGGGGTAATCATCGGCACAGCATCTACTGCAAAATCTGACTTTGTTAACGAACTTGGAATGAGATATGTTGATCGAGATGCTGAAGATTTTGTCGCTGTTTGCAAAAAAGAAACAGGTGGTAAAGGAGTACACCACGCCTTAGACCCTGTAGGAGGGAAACACCTAATGCGCTCTTACAAGGCACTTCGTAAAGGCGGTAACCTATACGCCTTTGGCGGCTCTTCAGCAGTTCGTGGAAGTAAGCGCTCACTTCGGGCTGCACTCGGCTTCCTTTGGGGAATGCCGAAGTTTGACCCAATGCGAATGATGAGTTCTAATAAAGCAGTTTTTGGTGTTCACATGGGGACTTGGCCGGACCACGAGGTTCTCAAAAGTCACATGGATGAACTATCTAAAATGCTTACAAAAGGAGAGATTTCACCTGTTGTAGACAAAGTGTTTCATTATACTGATGTTGCTTCTGCTCAACAGTATATTCATGACCGCAAAAACCGCGGAAAAGTGCTGATAAATTTCCGCTCAAAATGAACCGATGGTAGCGCGGTTTACTTTTTGCACTACCCCATTATTATTTACCTCCTTAATCAGCATCTTCTCGTCGGCAACGTTCGGCGGGGGGTTGAATCGCATGGTAGCAGCGAAATTAGTTGAATGGTTCAGTGAAGTCAGCATGGCTGATACTGCAAGCGTAGGTGGAAAAGGTGCATCTCTAGGGGAGTTGTTTTCTAATCTCAAAAAGGCGGGAGTAAGTGTTCCTAATGGATTCAATGTGACAGTTGAAGCATTCCAACAATTTGTCAACACAGAAGTGCCAGCATCTACTTGGGACAATGTACGTAATCCAGAGGGTATTGAGGATATTCGTGAACAAGCGATAGCTTGCACAACCCTGTCCAAAGCATTGGAAATATGCCTTATGGGAGCCGACCCAAGTGACCACCTCAATTTACACGGTAGAGCCTCATTGGCTCGAGCGATTGTTCGTGATACACCGGTTCCAGAAATTATCCGCCAAGCAATTATCAACGCGTACGGCCAATTATGTGAAGAATATGGGCAGGGTGCAGATGTCGCTGTTCGCTCCTCAGCAACCACTGAAGATTCAGCCGAAGCGTCATTTGCTGGACAATACGAATCTTTTCTCAATGTGAGTGGTGAAAGAGCTGTTATCCAAAAGTGGAGGCAATGTGTTGCTAGCCTATTCACCGAACGAGCAATTGGCTACCAACTTGAGAAGAACATGAATCCACTAGACAGCGCAATTGCTGTTGTCATCATGAAGATGGTGAGGGCTGACAAAGCGTGTTCAGGTGTGATGTTTACAATTGACCCAGATTCCGGACATCAAGGAGTTATTCACATCGCTTCAGCATATGGATTAGGGGAATTAGTTGTCCAAGGTAGCGTCACTCCAGACACCTATACCGTGTGGAAAGAAGGTTTACGCCGGGGCAATTTTGCTATTGTTCACCGCGTCCTAGGAAGTAAAGATTCCCGCATGATATATGCGCATGGCACAGTCAATGAAGTGACCACAACTAGTGTCCCATTAGAAGAAAGAAGAGCATGGTCATTGAACCATCAAGAATGCCGACAACTTGCAGAAATGGCATTAGCAATCGAAGAACATTATCAACAACCAATGGATATTGAATGGGCTAAAGATGGTGTTACCGACCAATTATTCATAGTCCAAGCAAGACCAGAAACGGTACACGCACAAACTAGTTCTGCTAAACTAATACGTTACAAGATGGATGCTTCACTGATTAAAACACTCAAGAAAAACGACATGGTTCTCGCCACCGGTCAAGCAGTAGGGAAGAGAATCGGGTGTGGTAAAGTGAGATCATACCGCTCTTATGAAGAGGTCTTGGAGGGAAAAAGAGCAATTCGTAGAAGGCTATCCGAGGGGGTTCGCTTAGAGGAAATAACTCACGAAAACCGCGTCTTTGAGGAAGGCGATGTATTAGTTACCGAAATGACTACTCCGGATTGGGAGCCATTGATGAAACAAGCATCATTAATTGTCACACGCAAAGGTGGTAGAACATCACATGCTGCTATCATTGCCCGTGAATTTGGTATTCCGGCAATTGTTGGCTGTTCAGAAGCCATGGAACTAGAAAATTTGGCAACTGTCACAGGAAGTTGTGCTGAAGGCGATACTGGATTCATCTACTCAGGAAATCATCCCTTTGAAATTGAAGAAATTGAAGTTGATTCAACTGTTAAATTGAATACTAAGATAAAGTTGAATGTTGGGTTCCCAACTAAATCACTTGCAGATTCACAATTACCCGTTGACGGAGTTGGATTAGCACGAATTGAATTCGTATTATCTGCTGAAGTTGGTATTCACCCACTCGCATTTGTACACCATCAAGAGTTGACACAATATCTTGAGACTGGTGAGGTTGGGTCTGGACTGCAACCATATGTTGAAGCATTAGAAATTACTGATGTATCTGTAATTCAATCTGCAGTTGAAGCGGTTGAAAGACGAGCCTGGTCATATGATGATAAGCGTGGACTATTCATCGATAAACTACGCGAAGGTGTAGGCTTAATCTGTGCCGCTTTCCATCCACGCCCAGTTCTTGTGAGACTCTCAGATTTCAAATCAAATGAATACCGTGAACTTCTTGGTGGCAGGATCTTTGAGCCAAATGAAGAGAATCCTATGATCGCATGGCGAGGTGCTTCGCGATACCTTGATGAAAATTTCAAGCCAGCATTTGAAATGGAACTTGAAGCGATGGCCTCAGTCAGGCATGACTTTGGATTAGATAATCTACAGTTGATGGTGCCGTTTTGCCGCACTCCCGAAGAGGGAGAGGCGGTCAAGCACCTGCTCAACGAACACAATGTTGGGCCTGACTCAAAAGTTCCTCTATTCGTGATGGTTGAATTACCATCCAACATAATAGATGCAGATAATTTCATAGAAAAAATGGAATTATTTGGGGGGTCAATCGGCTCTAACGATTTAGTCCAAACAGTATATGCCGTATCTAGAGACGATTTAGAAGGGTATCAGCATCCAGTCGATGCTCGCTCACCAGCAGTGAAATCAATGATTCGAGATGCAGTTAGAAAATTCACCCAATCTGGCCTTGAAATCGGAATCTGTGGGCAAGCACCATCCGACTACCCTGATGAATTCCCTGAATTCTTAATTGATTGCGGAATCTCAAGTATATCTGTAACACCAGATACAGTAATGGCAGTAAGAATATCAATTGCAAAGGCAGAAGCGAACTTAAATTCGTGAATCAAACTGCTGATTAGAGTTTAACAGGGCGGGTTGCACCACACGCTTGACACTTGAGAAGAGTTGTTCGGTCTTTTTTGATGAAACTTGTATCTGGAGCATTACATTGACCACATAAAATGTAGGTTTTTACATAATTACCCAACTTTCCACGAATCCTCTTGGGTGGGATTCTTCCCTTAAGCAAGACACGCCGGTCCTCTCTTGAACCTGAAGTACCCAGTTCATTTTGTAAGAAATGGTAAACATGGTTGCCATCTCTATCCATCATGTCAATGATATCTCCGAAATTACGGATAATCGTCTGGCTTCCTTCAATCAATACATCTGGTTCTGGAAGTTTCCATCGTTCAGATGACGACAACTCCTGAGGTATTTTGTCGCGAGCTCGGTTGAGAAGTGACTCGTAGTCAAAGTCTGTCATTGGATTTGCCGACCTGCGCACCCCTGTTAAGACCACCGTTAATTCAACAGCCTAGACGCGCCCCGCAGGTATTGATGCGAGAGCAAGTGACTGTCCAATTTGTGAAAATTCATGCCGATGCTCAAGCACCAACTCAGGGCTCATCATTGGCTGCTGGCTGGGATTTGAGAGCAATTGATGAAACAATAGTTGGCACGGGGGCTTCTGTGAAGGTGAAAACCGGACTGAAAATCGCCATCCCCGCAGGATTTGAAGGCCAAGTCAGGGCTCGCTCTTCGTTAGCCGCAAAAGGATTGATTTTACCAAACGCACCAGGGACTATAGATGCTGACTATCGAGGGGAATTAATGGTGTTACTAACATGGATAGGAGAGGGCGATACTTACACAATCCCTCAAGGTGAGAGAGTAGCGCAATTGGTAATTTCTCCTGTCCCGCAGGTTGAATTTATTGAGGTCGACGAAGCAGGTCTTGGTGACACCGAACGTGGAGAAGGTGGATTTGGTAGTACTGGCAGATTTTGAACCAAATCTAAACACTATCTCAATCATCATTTTACTAAGATGTTATCAGTAACAATCTGATATCTCAATTGAAACCCTTTGACATTGAATTATACTGCTTTACCGTTGTTTTAGAACGGCCTTGATACTAGGATGTTTGACACCGCCTATGGCGGTGGGTTCATTACGGTCCGACTCATCCTTAAGTGTGAATGGCATTGAGTGTTGATGAACTAAGAGATAGAGTCCTTGCTCTACGAGAAGAAGGTTTGAATGACCAGCAAATTGCTGATGAGATGTCAATTTCAAAATCTACAATCACTTGGTTACAAGGAAGTTCTGCACCAGAGGCAAAGCCAGATGATGTTCGAATCGGTTGGCGTTCAATTGGCGTTAGACCTCAACGAATTGATGCCATTGGGATGATTATGGCTGATATCATTGATGAACACTACCCTGAAGGAATTGACACCGTAGTAGGTATCAGCCTGAATGGAATATTCTTCTCACAATCTGTTGCTGACCAAGTTGGCGCTGAAGTTTCGATATTCCGTAGTGCAGTGGGTGAAAAAGGCGGAGCCTTGTCTCACAAATACGCAAATGTTGGTGGCAGGAAAGTGGTAATCGTAGACGACCTTTTCAATAGCGGAGAAACAATGCGAAGAGCTATTGAAGTCTTACAAAATGATGGGGCTGAAGTCGTTCTTTGCCTAGTCCTTGTTAACAAGACCGAAAAGAATGAAATCGCTGGAGTCCCATTACGCGGTCTAATCAGAGCAGTTTCAGTCTAAGTAGGTGTGAGAGATGCATTGGGCAGATGTCATCGCTGAGCGATTGGCAGCGCAAGGTGATTCTCATGTCGTGGCCACAGGAATTACACCCTCAGGTCCAATCCATGTGGGAAACATGCGAGAGGTGCTGACTGCAGACTTAGTAGTGCGTGCTTGTGAAAGAATAGGAGTAGATGCCGAGTTAATTTACATCGCAGATACTGCAGACCCACTTCGTAAAGTCTACCCCTTTCTCAAAGAAGAAGAATATGAACAACATGTTGGAAAAGCACTTGCAACACTCCCATCCCCCGATGGCGAGGGTAGTTATTCAGATTATTTCCTGGCACCATTTTTCTCCGCTCTAGATGATCTTGGGGTAGAATATCGCGTCGTAGATAGCCACGCAGCATACTTAGAGGGAAAATATACCCAATCAGTAAAAACTGCAATCAACAACAAAGTGAAAATCCGTGATATTATTTCAGAAGTTTCTCAACGCCCACTTGACGATGATTGGTTCCCATACAATCCCACGGATGAAAATGGAAATATGCATGGCCTCAAAGTAACCAACTGCGATTGGCCATGGGTTGAATGGGTTGCAGAAGATGGACGTACCGGGCGAACAAATATTGAGAAAGGCGGTGGTAAACTACCTTGGAGATTAGATTGGCCGGCCCGTTGGGATTGGTTAGATATCACCTTTGAAGGATACGGGAAAGACCACTCCTCTGCAGGAGGGTCATGGGACACAGGACAACACCTAGCCCCAATTTTTGGCTCAGACCCACCGATGGGGATGATGTACGAATGGATTTATCTCAAGGGCAAAGGTGCCATGGCTAGTAGTAAAGGAAATACTGTCAGTGGCAAAGAACTACTTGATATTGTACCCCCTGAAATAATGCGCTACCTGATTACCCGTGTCAAACCGAGTAAACACATTGATTTTGACCCTGGTGAAGGTTTGATTTTATTAGCTGATGAATATGAACGATTAGAACAGCGATATCACACAAAATTAAACAAAATTGTCCATAAAAGCCTAGGTGAAAGCAGTCGTAAAGAACAACAGTTGATTGATGAAGCCAGGAAATTTGAGTTGGCTCAGGGAATCCGTTCAGGAACAGATTTTGATTCGAGCCTTGGAATCTCATTTAGTCACCTTTCAACTCTATGTCAGATTAAGTCACAAAATGAAGACTTGCTCACATCATTAGCAAGGACCCATGGGGTTGATGTGAATCAACCAGATAAGCGATTAATTGACCGAGTAAAACGGATGAGAAATTGGGTCGATTCGGAGTGGTTTCCCGACAACGCGCGGATTCAGTTAGCAGATTCAATAAAATCTGCTGATTTCACACCCGATGAACTAAAATTTCTACAAATGTTTTCTCAATTAATAGCCAATTCTGAATGGGTTGAAGATAGCCTGTTGACAACAATTAGAGAGACCACTTCCAACTCAGAATTAGAGCCACGTCAAGCGTTTACAACACTTTATAGAGCATTACTAAACAGAGATAGAGGTCCTAAATTAGCAGCCCTCCTCGTTGAATTAGGACAAAACAATGTGACTAGCCTTCTTGACCAACTGAGTTAGTCTAAGAAAACCGCCTCTTTCAACACGCGTGAGCATTATGTTTGAAATGGGATGGGCGTGTGAACGAACACGATGACGGTCTACTGCCCCAAGTGCGAAGGCCCAAATGAAGCCACCGCAAAGTTCTGTTTGCAATGTGGAAACGACTTCGTTGTCGATGGCCCAATCACATCAACTGGGCACGATGTAAAGTCTCTAAAAGACTCTATCAAAAGTCGAGATGATCTGTCTATGTCAGAAAAATTTGACTTAATTGCTAAAATTGAAGATGGCGCCAATCCGATTGACCTCGGGATCGCTGCATCTTCCGTACAAGCCGCTGAAGATGCCCAGCAAGAAGCAATGAAACCTAAACTATCATCTGAATCTGCTGTCACCTCAACATTTGTCTCAAGTCCAGCCGCTGCTGCAGCAGTTGCCATGGTATCACAAGAAAGCGATGCATGGGGCATGGTGATGGCAGGCAGAGTCAACACCTCGGACCAGGTATTCAAGCAAGCAATGGATTTGGGAATGAAAGCAAGCCACCATATTCACGATATATCCCACGGAGGAATTGATGAAACTAATCTCACCAATGAGGACTTACGGGCAATTCCTGTGCTAAAACCGCCAAAGAGGTCATTCTGCCCAAAGTGCGGTTCAGATATTCTCTCTCACAGTAATCTACAATGGAAGAAATGGAGAGACCATTCCGCTGAAGTTGTTCAAGTTCAAGCCCAAGCGGCAATGGAAGCATCTCTAGTCCAAATCGCTGCTCACTATCTGAAAGCAATGGATGCCATTGAAATTACCAATAAACAACTAGAAGAAAAATTAGCTGATGTTGACCAAGAAGAATTGTCTAAAACACTTGAACCAAAAATTCGTGAAAAGGTACGCGCAGAATTAGAAAAAGAGTACAAGTCTGAAGCAGTTGCTGCATCTGACACTCGACAATCAAAGCAAGCTGCAATACGCACTTCAACACCCAAGCCAAAAGCAGGTGGGAAAGTAGGTGGGTCAGCGGCTCTATTTGGTGGTGGCCCCAAAACATCTAAGAAATTTGAGGGAGCAAAGAAAGACAAACCAGACTGGTTCCTTGATGAGGCTTTAGACACAATTTATGACCCTCATGGCACTGGTAAACCTCTCAAAGCAAAGACTATCCTAGCACGCTCAAGTGATGGAAATGTACGGGTTCAAGATGTAGTAAGAATATATGCTAAGGAAGGTGAAGAAGGACTCAGTGAATTGGCTTGGACTAGCCCTTCAACTCGCTACATCATAGAAGCATACGATTCCTGCTGATTGACTTGTGAAATCAAGTCAGTTATTTTAATCGATTATTTGGATTACTCGCCAAATTATCGGCCTAGGAATTTTTTCTTGGCTTCCTTTTTCATCTGCTTTTTGACCATTTCTGTGGCCTTTTTCTCAATTGCCGATGTTGCCTTTTGTGTGATTTCCGAGGCCTTTGCACTAACTGCATCTGTCACCGGCTTTGCTGCGGTTTTTGCAGCCGTTTTTACTGCATCTGCCGCCTTCTTCTTCATTGCAGCCTTTCCAGCCCCGCCAACTTTTGCAGCAAGTTTCCCCAGTCGTTTCGGTTTCTTGTCACTCATAATTACCAATTGGGAATTAAAGCCATCTTATTTCCACATTTCCCAAGTGAATTACTTCGTAATCACTTCAGATAGTCTACTTTGAGAGCCCTTGGTTCAGGGAATCCATCTAACATCGCCTCAATCGCTTCTGCTTCCATAAATGCCCCTGACATAGTAGTTACAAATGGAATATTCAATTCAACTGCCAAGCGGCGCATCATATTCCCATCAAGAACAGCCCCGCCGCTCTTACTTGGTGTATTTATCACCAAGTTGATTTTACCCTGTCTCATCAAATCCAAAGCATCTGGTGATTGATGTTCAGCAATTCTGAACACCCTCTCAACAGGAACACCTCCTATTTTCAGAGCATTGGAGGTACCAGTAGTAGCGTAAAGTGAGAAACCCAACCTGACAAGTTTCTCAGCGATTGGTACTAACCCTTCCTTATCCCCATCCTTGACGGTCAAGTAAACCCCACCACCTGTTGGAACTGGCAACTCGGTTGCAAGTCTTGCCTTCAAATATGCACGTGCTGGATCCACATCACTACCCATCACTTCACCAGTTGACTTCATTTCTGGCCCTGGTGCTGGGTCCAAACCTCTGAGTTTTATGAATGGGAAAACCGGTGCTTTCACACACACAAGCCCAACTGTTCGTTTTGGGATTTCCAAGTCTGCTAACTTCGCTCCAATAGCCACATGTGCTGCTATCCTAGCCAATGGTATACCGGTTGATTTTGCTACAAATGGGAAAGTACGTGAGCCTCTAGGATTAACTTCTAACACGTAAAGTTCGTTCTCACATATGGCGAATTGTATGTTGTAACAACCAATGATATTGAGTCCAAGACCGATTTTTTCGGTCCAATCTTCAACTTGAGCGAGAATTTCATCACTAACATGTTGAGGAGGTATGAAACAAGTTGAATCTCCAGAATGGATTCCAGCCTCTTCCAAATGTTCCATGATAGCTCCAATCAATACTTCGGTCCCATCAGATACTGCATCTACATCAAGTTCAATTGCGTGTCCTAAATATTCGTCTGCAAGTAGTGGTTTATCTGGTGCTAAGAATGCTTCTTGCATGTATGCATCTAGTTGTTCATCACTAGTAAGTATCTCCATACCTCGCCCACCAAGGACATATGACGGACGTATTAGAACAGGGAAACCAATCTCTTTTACTGCCGCCCTCACTTCATCAGGAGTGCTACCAGTTTGGCCTCTTGGCATCTTCAACTCGGCTCTCTTTGCAAACGCTTCAAAGCGTTCTCGATCGCTGGCCTCATCAACAGCATCAGGTGAAGTCCCTTCTAACTGCAAATTCAAGCCTAGTGATGTCAGGTGTTCTAATCTCTCATCAAGTGGCAGGGCTAAATTGATTGCAGTTTGACCTCCGAATTGAAGTAAAATACCATCTGCCCCTTCTCGTAACAGGATTTCAGCAACCGCCTCCAAAGTTAGTGGGTCAAAATAGAGGCGGTCAGATGTATCAAAATCAGTTGATACTGTTTCTGGATTATTATTGATGATTATCGCTTCATGGCCGACTTCACGAATCGCTTGCACGGCGTGCACAGCACCATAATCAAACTCAATTCCTTGCCCAATACGAATGGGACCTGAACCGATAACAACGAGTCTTCTTGCATCTTCACCAGCAGGGGTAGTTTTCCTCTTCTGAGTAACTCTATCAATTCCTGGATGCCCATTAGGCTCGTAAGTTGAGTAATAGTATGGAGTAACTGCGGCGAACTCAGCGGCGCAACTGTCCACCATTCTATAGGACGGGTGCATGTTTAATTCATGGCGCCTAGCCATAATATCAAATTCTGTCTTGCCAGTTTCTTTGATGTACCATCCTGATGCCGGATATCCAGCCAATGCATCTGCAATATGGGCATCAGTCAACCCATTAGATTTCCAATATCTCATGCTTGAATCTGAGATTTCAGCGGCTTTCAAACCAGCCACCCCTGCAGCGACAATCTCATTGTCGATTGTCGCCATTCTCTCAAATTGATGTAAAAACCAACGAGTGATTGAGGTAATCTCCTCAACCTTATCAACAGACCAACCACGTCTGAAAGACTCGTAAAGCGCACCCATTCTCCTGTCAGTGGCAATTCTAATCCAATCCTCTAGAATGTGATCAGGGAGTGATTCACTTGCCCTTGAACCCATGCCCTCACCCTCAGACATGTCAGCCATAGTAAGCGGCCGTGGATGTGGAGCCCCATACTCAAGCGAGGCCCATGCCTTGAGAAACGCCTCGCCAAAGCATCTCCCAATAGCCATAACTTCACCAGTTGATTTCATTGAAGTCCCTAAAGTTCTGTCAGCGGTTCTAAACTTGTCAAACGGCCAGCGAGGGATTTTCACGACACAATAGTCTAGAGTCGGCTCAAAAGCTGCTGTTGTTCCTTCACCAGTAATTGGATTTGGTAATTCATCCAAAGTGTAACCCACAGCAATCAACGCCGCCATCCTAGCAATTGGATATCCGGTCGCCTTACTAGCGAGTGCGGATGAGCGTGAAACCCGCGGATTAACTTCAATTACAACATATTCACCTGTATCCTGATTAAAAGAGAATTGAACATTGCATCCACCTTTGATATCAAGACGGCGAATCAAACGCAACGCAGCATCTCTCAACATCTGATGGTCGCGGTCAGATAGTGTCTGCTGGGGAGCAACCACCACAGACTCACCTGTGTGAATCCCCATAGGGTCAATATTTTCCATAGTACAGACAATTATGCAGTTGTCTGCAGCGTCACGCATAACCTCATACTCATGTTCTTGCCAACCTAAAATGCTCTCTTCAATGAGAACCTGGCCAATTCTTGAGTGGAGAATACCTTGACTAGCAATCTCAACTAATTCACCTCGATTCCACGCCGTACCACCACCTAGGCCACCAAGAGTAAATGCTGGCCTCACAAGTAGTGGGAACGAACCAATTTCTTCTGCTGCTGAAAGTACTTCATTGATTGAGTTACAGGCGTGGGCTTCACAGATTGGCAAGCCGATTTCACTACAAACTTGATTGAACAAATGACGATCTTCTGCTTCATCAATGGAGATAAGGTCGCAACCAATTAGTTCAACATCCAATTTATCCAAAGTGCCATCATGGGCTAATGCCGATGCTAAATTAAGAGCGGTTTGACCACCCATCCCTGCAAGTAATGCATCTGGCCGCTCAATTTCTAAGATTCTGCTAATTACTTCTGGTAGCAGAGGTTCGATGTAAATTTGGTCTGCCATTTCAGGGTCATTCTGAATGGTTGCAGGATTACTGTTGACAAGAATGACTTCGTAGCCATCTGCCCGCAGAGCACGACAGGCTTGTGAACCTGAGAAATCAAACTCAGCGGCTTGACCTATCTTGATTGGACCAGACCCAAGTATCATTATTCTCTTGAGGTCATTACGACGTGGCATTAGGCACCACCTCTCTTTGAGTTCGGCAATTGCCCTGCCATCTCTTTAGCCACAATTTCTGAAAATCGGTCAAACAATGGTTCCGCATCATGTGGTCCAGGACAAGCCTCAGGGTGATATTGGACACTAAATGCTGGCCGTCCTACAACATCCAAACCTTCCACTGTTCTGTCATTTGCATTGACAAAACGAACTTCTGTTGGTGCCTCAGAAAGAGCTGTTGGAGCACCTTGACTCTTCCAAATAGGATGAGGTGCTAGCGGCTCTTCGCCTCTAGGATTAACTGCAAAACCATGGTTTTGACTAGTGATTGACACTTTTCCTGTAACCAAATCAACCACGGGTTGGTTGGCTCCGCGATGACCATAACGTAATTTGTATGTCTCTAAACCAGTTGCAAGTCCTAGTAGTTGATGACCAAGACAAATACCCATGACGGGTATTTTCTCATTCAAACCTGCTGCCAAGGTTTCCCTAGCACCCATTGCTTTTCCTGCGTGAGCGGGGTCACCAGGCCCATTAGAACAGAAGAGAGCATCTATCTCCCAATCACCAACAAGTGTGTCATAACCAATGTCAGGTGGGCACCAGAGAACCTCAAATCGATTACTCAGTTGCCGCAGAATATTGTACTTAATTCCACAATCAAGCGCCGCTACGCGTGGTAGCGCCAGCCCATTAGAGTCCGTAACCCCCTCATTGAGAAGTACGGCATCATCTCTACTAACTTCATCAACCAAGTCATCTAAATCTGGTGAAGTCATTTTTTCAAGCCTGTCAAGCATCTCTTGTTCCATCTCAAGCGGTCCAAACTGACACAGAATCACACCGTGTTCACGCACTCTCCTTGTCAAAGCCCTAGTGTCTACTGCTGTTATCCCTGGGACCCCATGAGCGAGGAGGAACTCATTCACAGAACCAATACAGTGGCGGTGATCAGGATGGTCTATCCATTCTCTACAAACCACACCTCGAGGCCAAACCCCTGCTGATTCTGAGATACTAGGGGCTACTCCATAATTCCCTAAAAGTGGCCAAGTAAAGGTCAATACCTGTCCAGCAAAAGATGGGTCGGTCAAAGATTCCTGGAAACCAGTCATCCCAGTGGTAAACACCAATTCACCTTCACCAATTTTGGCTGCTCCAAATAATTCTCCTTCAAAGCGAGAACCATCCGCAAGAAGGATAACACCCCTGCCATGAGCAACTTTGTGAGCGGCAGGTGTTGAATTGAGAAGGACATCTGCGGCATCAATGCCACAATATGGATTAAAAACGCCGGGTTGGCCTTCTCCGGGACTAAAGCCGCCGTGTGAAGTCACCCTTGCACCTTAGAATCGTGCCTGCAATCCGTTCATAATCATTGACACGCGCCAGAACTGAAAAATAAACAAAATGAATCTATTTTTTACATTGTTCTATTCTTCTTGGCGCATGTCTTTCCCACGCTCTGTAGGATGGATTTCCAACTTACCGCCCTTGAAATCATCGGGTGGCGATACACCATCATTAAGACGCTCAAGAAATCCAGCTAATGCTGCTACTTCCGAATGAGGTTGATTACCAATCGCAACATTGTATTGACACATTTCATAGTATTCACGAGAGACTTTCGCACCACCAACAACCACCACAATCGGTTTGTCATGGGGAATATCTGGGATCACTTCCTGATAGGGTAACCCATACATGGTCAAGTGAACTGCAACTCCACCTTCGGCGATGAAATCCCGCAAAAATCCTAGCGGAGAGGGTTCATGCCGCGCTTCCATCTCTCCGCCAAACCTCACCTTAACGTCATCTAATGACTGTATAACCGCAGAATCTTTGTCACCAGCAAGTAAGAACTGTTTGGCCCCGTACACCCTAGAGGTAAGTCCGAGATGAGTAGACATGCGAGGGTCGCGCCCTGCCCTATGAGACAACCGAAGAACAGTGATGTGTGCCATGAGCCTCACACTTAGGCGGGAGAGACTTCCTCTTCATCCTTGTCAAAGCCCCCTTGGCCAAGAAGTAATGGCTCAAGAGTTGATAATTCAAGAGGGAATGACTGTAGCATCTTTTGTACCCAAGAAAGGAGAATTGCATCAAGCAACATGTGAGATGCGAAGTGAACCATTATCGCTAGCGCACCTATTCTCAAAGACTGGAGAACCATTGATGGACTACCTTGGTCGGTGAAGACTATCCAACCCAATGGTTCCAACGTGAAGTAAAGTGCAATGATTAGGAGAATGCCCCCAATTAATCCCGACTGCCAACTACTCCTCTCACGACTGTGCATCAATAGCACTGTCGCAATTAGGACTAGAAGTGGAATCAGTAGAGAAACATGGAAAAATCCAAGATTGAAAATCATAGAAGCCGGTAAATCCGGATCTGTGTCACCGAGTGTATTCCCAATGACTGAAACCGTTAACCACCAAAATATTCCTACCGCAGCGAAAAGAATGCCACCCATTACTGAGCGACTGTGAATCATTTGCCCCATCTCGTGGCGGTCTTTTGGCTCAAGTCGATTAAGGACACTATCGGCAAGTTCTAGGTTTCCAGGATGCGGCAGGTTTCCGCTATTATCTATCACTTCAATGCGGGATTCAGCATCGTTATTCTCGTCATAAAACGAGGCACCCGCAACAGTCATGATTAGGTGGCTATTGCGTGGGATGATAAACGATTGCCCTAAGGGCAAGGTAGACATGCATGACTTGGCACCTTTCCTGAAATGCCGAGATGATGGGCGGCCACGCCTGATGGGAATTGTCAATGTGACCCCGGATTCATTTCACGCTGCTTCAAGGGTCGCTTCTTTAGAAGCGGCAATAACAACTGCATTGGACATGTGGGATGCTGGTGCGGATTGGGTTGATGTTGGTGGGGAATCAACTAGACCTGGAGCACAGCCAGTTCCTATCAATGAAGAAATATCTAGAGTAGTACCAGTGATTGAAGCATTGAGAAACAAACGCCCTCACGGCCTTATTTCAATTGATACAAGGCACCCTAGTGTAGCGACTGAGGCATTAGCAGCCGGAGCAAACATGGTCAACGATGTGTCAGGGTTGCGCGACCCTGAAATGTTTAATTTAGTGCTAGAATCAAAATGTGCAGTCTGCATAATGCACATGCTTGGAGAACCAGGCAACATGCAATCAAATCCCCAATATGACAACGTAGTCAACGAAGTAAGCGAAAGTTTGCTTTCAACTGCTCGCCGCCTTATTGCTAACGGCCATAGTTCAGAACTCATTTCACTAGACCCTGGAATCGGATTTGGAAAAACTTTGGAGCAAAATCTTGCACTTCTAGAAAAAAGTAAGCCTTTCCGAGGTGAAGAGGAGTTCTCACTACTTTGGGGCGTGAGCAGAAAATCCCTGTTCAGGGACCTTCTATCTAGAGAATCAAGTGACCAGAGATTATCCGGAACTTTAGGGGTTGCAGCACATGCGACGAACCAAGGAGTGGATATCCTGAGAGTACATGATGTACCTGAACACCATGACCTACTGACTGTCCTATCAGAACTGAGAAAACAGCCACAATAATCAAAAGTAACAGTTAGAAACAAGCAAATTAAACAGAAACGAGAATAGGTGGTTTAGAAATGAGTAGCATCCCAATAGTCGATATTGATGGGAAATTACGACTTATTGGCACTGCTCACATTAGTCGTGAAAGTGCGGAAGTCGTGAAGCAACAGATTTCTGAATGGCAACCAGATATTGTTGCAATCGAACTTGATTCAAACCGACTTGCACATCTGCAGAATCCTGACAAATTTGATGATGAGGCACTTTCCAATGTGCTGAAAGAAGGACGCACCTCACTACTATTATTCCAAAGCCTGCTAGCAATTGAACAGCGGAAAATGGGAATGGAGGCTGGTGAAAGAGTGGGAGTGGACCTCCTAGCTGCTGTTGATACGGCAGCAGAATTTGATATCCCCATTGAGTTAGTTGATCGTGATATTCAAATTACTTTGAAAAGAGCATGGAAGAAGATGAAACTTCGCGAGAAATGGCGGATTCTATACTCACTGCTTGCTGATGAGCCTGATGAAGAAGATATTGATGTTGAAGAACTTCTTGGAGATGGTGATTTAATCACTCAATTAATGGAAGAATTACGCGCTAGTGCACCTGGTGCTGGCGAAGTTCTTGTTGATGAAAGAGATGATTACTTGGCTGGCTCTATAGAAAAATTACGAGGTGAAAAGAAAGTCCTAGCAGTCATTGGTGCCGGCCACATTAAGGGAGTGGGAAAGCGCTTACAGGATAACCAAAAACTTAGCCAAGAAAGGTGGGACGAATTACTTTCTGTACCATCACCTAATCCTGTTTGGAAGATGATTAAATGGGGGTTCCCAGTAATCATTCTCGGATTGTTTGGATTTCTATTGATGCAGGGTAATTATGAAGAATTACTCACTGTTGCATATACTTGGTTGGCACTCAACGCTGCTCTTGCAGCACTCGGCGCTCTACTTGCAAGAGGGCACCCATTGGCTATTCTAACGGCGGCATTAGCCTCGCCCATCACATCGTTGAATCCAACTCTTGCTGCAGGTTGGTTTGCTGGCGCTGTACAAATGAAAATCGCCAAACCAACCTCAAAAGACCTACAAGATTTCTTGAAATTAGATTCTTTTGGATTATTCTGGAGTAATCGAGTTGGACGCGTATTACTAGTAACCGCTCTTGCAAACCTTGGCTCATCAATTGGGGCATATCTTGCTGGAACAGCAATCCTAGGCACCTTACTCATCTAATATCCTAAGAATCAAGCAATAACTCCGAGTGGGGATATTGAAGAACCAAGCCCGATTCGGCTACACCATGGTAGAAGAGGTAGTCATAGTTGGCGGAGCAAGAACTCCATTTTGTGAATGGCTTGGTGGTAAACGTGGGGATGGGAAACCTGGTGGCCTATTGGCTGAAGTTTCAGCCGAAGATTTGGGCGCAACGGCTATTCGTGGAGCCTTAGAAAAGACTGGTACTGACCCTAATACAGTTGATCATGTGGTCATGGGATATGCGTTACAGACTTCAGACCAGGCGATTTTCGGTAGCAGGCATGCTGGTCTAAAGGGTGGAATACCTCAAGAAGTGCCAATGTTAACCCTCTCAAGAATATGCGGAAGTGGCGCACAGTCAATCGTTAGCGGCGCACAAATGATTATGCTTGGCGATGCTGAAGTTGTTGTTGCTGGTGGCATGGAGAATCTCTCTCAAGCACCTCATGTCCTAAGGGGAATGCGGGACACATACAAACTCGGAAGACCACCTCGTGAAGGGGATGAATTGGTCAAAGACATGGAGGACTATCTATTTACTAATCTAGTCGACAGCACCTGTGACTCATTCATGGCTCAGACCAGCGATGAACTTTGCAAGCGAATAGGTGTTACCCGAGAGGAAGCGGATGCCTTCGCCGCATTGAGCCATCAGCGTACGGAGAAGAGTATCGATGAGGGAACATGGAAGCAGGAAATTGTTGAT
>Ga0209403_10002985_pt1 | contig 19534 bp, 12 predicted proteins | sample ArcticOcean_MG_C_8_FD_187440 | JGI IMG/M metagenome (GOLD analysis project Ga0209403, IMG submission 187440) | Marine microbial communities from western Arctic Ocean - ArcticOcean_MG_CB11_86 (SPAdes) (version 2) | ecosystem: Environmental > Aquatic > Marine > Oceanic | place: Arctic Ocean... | reverse complement strand
AGATTGGCAGGATGAGTTTCCCACAAACTTATATTTTTCAGTTTGTCTTTTATTTCATCCGCAATCGTTTTCGGATTCTGCATCTGTCCGAAAGTAGGCAGTTTAATGTTATGTGACTTACAGTGCTTCGCGTTTTGCTGAATTTTTTCTTCATTTATTGTTAAATCTATCATTTTCTCCTAAATTGTTTACTTGATTTTGTTCTTTGCTTTCACGAATAATCATCAAGTGTATTTAGTGTGTGATGAATAACTAAATTCCAAAGTTTGGTGTGGAAGAAGTTCTTCCAATTCTTCAATCAAAGATGACGTAAAACTTATCTGTTCTTCAGGCGTAATAGTTACATATGTAGCTTCAGGTGTCTGAATTAAAAAAGTAACCGGTTTTTCTCCCGAATATTTTTGTAGTGTACTTCGCAGTAAACTTATTGATTCCTGTGCAAGTGGTTCTGAGTCAATTTTGATAGCCATGTTTTTTGCTTCTGTTTCCCTGATTTCACTCAAGCGGCGAATGTTGTCCACAAACATTCCCACTTCCTCATCACGATAATTTACTCTTCCGGAAATTAGTAATGGCTCGTCACTTTCAAGCAATTCTCCATCCTTCTCATAAACCGAAGCAAAAACTGGTATTTCAATTGTCCCGCGCGTATCTTCCAGAGTTACAATCGCAAATTTAGCATTACTCTGGTTTAATCGTACAGTGTTATTTACAATAATTCCGATCAGTGAAACTTTGTTTTTTTCCGCGTGCGCACCTTCTTTTAATTTGTCCGTGGTAGTGGCAAGCAATTTCATTTCAGAAGAATAACTGTCCAGCGGGTGTCCAGACACATAAAATCCCAGTGCAGCCTTTTCCTGCTTGAGGCGTTCCCGTTTAGGCCAGTTTTTGACTTCCATAAATTCAAGCTGAGTTTCAGTTGCTTCCGCATCGCCTTCATCCATCAAGGAAAATAATGAATCCTGCGAGGGTTCTTCTGCACGCTGAAATTCCTGCGCTAAATGAAATGCAGCATCAAGTGCAGCAAATAATTGAGCACGATTTTCATGCAGTGAATCGAAAGCACCGCACTTTACTAAGGTTTCCAACATCCTCCGATTAACATCATTTAAGTTAACATTCTTCATGAATTCCATAAAATCGGTTAACTTTCCATGTTCGCTTCTGACTTTCAAAATAGCATCAACTGCTTTCCCGCCCACATTTTTAACTGCATTCAAACCAAATCGAATCACTTCAACTCTTGCCTCACTACGCAGCCATGATGCAAAAGATGAGCTTGAAGTTAATGAAAATGTTTGCGTGAGTTCCCTTTCAGCTTCTGTGTTTTGTTTAATTATTTCCAGGAATTCCGTTTCATCTTTAAATTCTTGATTTTTTATTATTTTCAAAGCTTTACGAAGAGCTTCCAGCAAGTCGGGCTGGAATGTTTCGTTAGACGGATTGCTACCGGCAAAATCACGTTCAAAATGCGCTAAGGTGATGTCCGAAATTCTATACTCCGTTGGAGCAACCGTAAAAGTTTTTACGCTGAGATTCACGTCTGGAGGTAGAACCTTGACACCCATTGCTTTACATTCACTGATGTAACTGATGACGTTGTCCTGGTTATTGACGGAACCATTAAACAGTGCTGCCATCAACTGCACCGGATAGTGCGCTTTCAGATATGCAGTCTGATAGGAAATCAAACCATAAGCAACACTGTGAGACTTGTTAAATCCATATCCGGAAAAGTAATTAATAGTATCAAATATCTCATTCGCTTTGGTTTCAGGAGTACTCTCTTGCGGACACTGCTCCACAAATTTTGTGTTTTTCAAACAGCCTTCTACAAATTGCAAACGTTGTTCTGCCAGTATTTCAACTGTCTTTTTTCCAATTGCGCGACGTAATAAATCTGCCTGACCTAGAGAAAATCCTGCAAGAACTTGTACACTTTGAATTATCTGTTCCTGATAAACCATCACACCGTAAGTTTCCTTCAATATGTCCACCATCAACGGATGCGGATATACGACACGCTTTCTTTTATGTTTGCACTGGACATAATCCTCGACCATTCCAGAACCTAAAGGCCCCGGACGATAAAGAGCCAAAATCGCCACAATGTCTTCAAATGTGGAGGGCTGCATGTTGGACACCAGACGCTTCATTCCGGAAGATTCGAGCTGGAAAACCCCGATTGTATCCGCACGGCAAAATAATTTAAACGTTAAGGGATCGTCCATAGGAATGCGGGTGATGTCCAGTTTAGTTGAGTCAGTACGACTTTTACTGATCAAGTCCAGTGTATTGTCAATAGTGGATAGGTTTTGCAAACCAAGGAAATCAAACTTGACCGCACCTTGATCCTCTGCATATTTCATTGGATACATCGACTGCAGTGTCCCCTCCTTTCCGGTACAGACAGGCATTACTTCGCGGATATCCTGATTCATGATGATCACACCGGCTGCATGTGTTCCCAGATGAGTGTTCAAGTCTTCCAATTGCCGACTGAACTTTAGTAATCGTTGTTCAGCGTCACTCCCTTCGCTGGCGAGGATTGCTAATTCAGGTTCCTTTTCAAGTGCCTGATCAAGTGTGATATTCAGATCATTTGGAATCAGTTTTGCGATTTTATCTGCTTCTGAATATGGAAAATCCAACACGCGTGCAACCCCGCGTACTACAGCTTTTGCTTTGAGAGAACCAAAAGTGGAAATTTGACAGACATTTTTTTCACCATATTTTTCACGCACATGTTCAATTACTTTTTCACGGCCCTCTACATCAAAATCAATATCAAAATCCGGCAGACTTACACGGTATGGATTCAGGAAACGCTCAAAGAGAAGTCCATAACGCAGCGGATCAACATCGGTAATGAGCAAGGCATAGGCGACTAGTGAACCTGCTCCGGAACCTCTTCCGGGGCCAACCGAAACTCCGTTATCTTTGGCCCATTTGATAAATTCGGAAACAATTAAAAAATATCCCGGAAATTCCATTTGAATGATAACTTCCAGTTCAAAACTTAAGCGCTCCGTGTAAGGCAGTTTAAATTCTTCAAATGAGACTTCCGGTGCATAAAGTTCATAGAGTTTTTCGACTCTTTTTTCCAGACCCTTCTTTGCATCATCAGACAATTTTGAATCAACTGTTTCATCTTCTCTTGTTGAAATTTGTGGTAGAAAGATTTTATTATTTTCAAGAGATAGTTCACATTGCTCTGCAATTTTGCTCGTATTTTCCAGTGCAATCAGCGGAAGTTCTTTAAAAGCAGACAGCATTTCATCCGCACTTTTTAAGTAACGCTGGTTGCCTGACTGTATTGGCACCTGATCATCTGTCACTCTACGCTGCAGGCCCATCAGCCAGAGAATATACTGCGCTTCCGCTTCTTCCGGAGTGAGATAAAAACAATCGTTTGTCGCAACAAGTGGAATTCCCAATTCATGTCCGAGACGGACCAACTTCGCATTCAATCCCGTTTGTTCCGGCATTCCTGTATTTTGCAGTTCAATGTAGTAACGCTCGGGGAAAACATCTCGGTACCACATCGCAACTCTACGTGCGTCGTCCGGACGTCCTGCAAGAAAATAGCGGCTGATTTCACCATTCATTCCACCACTCAATGCAATCAGACCAGAGTGATATTTTTCCAGCAGTTGATGATTGACACATGGAACCCCATCTACTTTACCTTCGGTATAACTGAGGCTCACCAAATAGCCAAGATTATGATAACCTTGGCTATTTTGACAAAGAAACTGCGTCTGTCCGGCGTTAATTTTGCTCCGCCCCGATTTACCTCCAGCCTCAGAAAAAGCACCTTCAATAACAGATGCACCCACACCGATAATCGGCTTTAATGCTGATTCTTTCAACGCATGATAGAACTCTACCGCACCAAACATGTTGCCATGATCGGTAATGGCACAGGACTCAAAGCCTTTAGTTTTCAATGCAGTAACCAGATCTTTAATCCGGATTGCTCCTTCAAGCAAAGAGTATTGAGTGTGAAGATGGAGGTGGGTGAACATGTTTTTACGGATTATTTCTGGAAGTGGGATAAGCATGCATACTACATGAAATATTTTTTACGGGCAAGATTCTTATCTGCTTTTTCTTTGAAATATTGCCTAATAAATTGAACGCTGCCTTAAGGTTGATAGATAAATAAAATAAAAGTTTACAAATATATTTTTTTACGTCTTTAAAGTTGTTATCGGGACTCTCTTGAGTTAGTCTGTTGAGCAGACAAAAACTTTTGAAAACTTGCTTCATTTAGTTTTCCTGCTTTTACTTTTTCTTTACAATATTGCTAATGATTCCATATTTACGACCGGACAATCTCGAAGACGCACTCGTAGCATTGAGTGAGCATCCCAGGATTTTGTTGGCTGGAGGGACAGATTTTTTTCCCTCCCGTGTCGGCAAACCAATTACGGAAAATGTGCTCGATTTAAGCGGAATCGAGTCACTCCGTAAAATTCAAGAAACTGTAGATGGTTTTATGCTTGGTGGCTTAACAACTTGGACTGATCTTGTTGAGGCCCAGCTTCCGCCTGTTTTTGATGGTTTAAAACAAGCCGCAAAAACAATCGGCGGATTGCAGACTCAAAACGCGGGAACCCTTTGCGGAAATATCTGCAATGCCTCTCCTGCAGCGGACAGTGTACCAAATTTGTTAGCACTTGAAGCAGAAGTTCAACTGCAGTCTGTGCGTGAAACAAGAATGCTGCCCTTAGAAGAATTCATTCTCGGCAACAGAAAAACTGCAAAAAAAGAGGATGAACTCATCAGCGGAATCTTCGTTCCACAACATGCCGAAAAAGCTCTTGGTAATTTTGAAAAATTAGGAACACGTGCCTATCTCGTCATTTCAATCGTGATGGTTGGAGTAGTCGTAGAGTTGAATGAACGTGATGAAATTTTGAACTTAAAAATCGCGGTTGGTGCATGTTCACCTGTGGCTCAGCGGCTGCGATTACTTGAGCAGGACGCTGTTGGCCAAAAACTAAAATCTATTGAAATTATACCTGCACATTTTGAATCTTTGGAACCAATTGATGATATCCGCGCAACTGCGGATTACCGTAAAAATGTCGTTCCAGAATTACTGCGGCGTGGAATCATGGGAGTTATTTAAACTATGAGTACAACTGAAAAAACCACAGTATCATTCATTTTGAATGATCTTCCGCAAACTCTTAAAGTCAATCCGCTACGCCGTTTTTCAGATGTGCTCCGCGAAGATTTAGGCTTGACCGGAACCAAAGTCGGCTGCGATGCAGGAGATTGTGGTGCCTGCACCATCCTTGTAGATGGTGAACAGCGTTATGCCTGTTTAACTGCAGTTGGACAGATGGAAGGCCACAGCGCCCGTACAGTGGAAGGGCTTACTAAGAACGGCGACTTGACAGTACTTCAACAGGCGTTCCTTGATGAAGGTGCTGCGCAGTGCGGTATCTGCACACCGGGAATGTTGATGGCAGCACAGTCTTTACTTGACCAAACTCCAAACCCTACTGAAACGCAGGTGCTTGACGCACTCGGTGGTGTATTGTGCCGTTGTACGGGTTACACAAAAATAGTTGAAGCAGTACTCAAAGCAGGTCAAACTTCTTCTTCAGAGCCTGCTCCGCCATCAGGATCAGCAGTCGGTTCACGGATGGTGAAAGTTGATGGCAAACAAAAACTCACAGGTGAGGAAATTTACGCTGCGGATTATGCACCTGAAGATTCTCTCTGGCTGCGTGCCATTCGTTCACCACATCCGCGGGCAAAGTTCACACTGGCCCATCCTGAAAAAGTTTTGCAAAAATATCCGGGAATGGTCAAAGTCTTGACAGCGGATGATGTGACCGGAAACAACGGATTCGGAATTTATCCTCATATCAAAGATCAACCCGTTTTAGCAAAAGACCATGTTCGTTTCCGCGGAGAAGCCGTGGTTGCTCTAGTCGGTGAGCGTGAAAGTGTGGAATCTGTGAGTGAAGAAGATTTGGGATTAACATGGGAACCGCTCGAAGCAATTCGTGGTTGGGATGCTGCACTGAGCGGAAAATTGGAACCGGTACAGGCTGAAATAGCAGACAATATCCTGGCAGAAGGTTTGCTGAAAAAAAATGATGTGAAAAAAGCTTTTGCGGAATCCTTCGCAGTGGCGGAAGGAGAATGGACAACTTCTGCGGTAGAGCATGGTTATATTGAACCGGAAGCAGGTTATGCCAGAAAAGTTGGCCAGCGACTGGAAATTTTTGTCTGCACACAGTCTCCTTATATGGACCAAGCAGAAGTGGCCCAGGTTTTGGGACTTAAGCCGGGGCAAATTAGAATTATTGCTTCCGCGGTTGGAGGTGGTTTTGGCGGAAAACTGGATATTTCCGTACAACCTCTGGTGGCACTTGCAGCTTGGATTCTGGAGCGTCCGGTACGCTGCATTTACACACGTCCGGAATCACTCTCTTCCACCACCAAAAGACACCCTGTACAAATGAGTGCCAAAGCCGGTTGCAGCAAGGACGGCATGTTAACGGCTTATGAATATCATGGAGATTTCAATACTGGTGCTTATGCTTCGTGGGGACCAACCGTGGCGGATCGAGTTCCGATTCACTGCAGCGGACCTTATTTTGTACCTAATGTGCTCGCCCAAACTAGGGCCCTGCTCACCAATGAATCTCCTTCTGGTGCTTTCCGTGGATTCGGAACACCTCAGGCAGCAATTGCAAATGACGCACTGCTGGATGAGCTTGCTGAAAAAGTAGGTATGGACGCACTTGATTTCCGGATTAAGAACGCACTACGGAAAGGTGATCGAACTCCAACCAATCAGTTGCTGGAAAATAGTGTAGGACAGGTGGAGTGTTTGGAATCCCTCAAAAGCCGCTGGGATAACTGGCGTAAAGATTCCGCTGTTTTCAATCAAAAAAACACAAATCTCAAACGAGGAGTTGGTTGCGGAAGTGCCTGGTATGGCTGCGGAAATACTTCACTTTCAAATCCATCGACGATACGTGTGGGCCTTAACGGCGAAGGAAAATTGACTTTATATAATGGAGCAATGGATATCGGCCAGGGTGCGAATACGATTATGGTTCAAATTTGCGCGGATGCTCTGGGGCTTCCAGCTTCACAATTTGAGTATGTGATGGGTGACACAGATTTGACTGCGGATGCCGGAAAAACTTCTGCTTCACGTCAGGCTTTTGTTTCCGGAAAAGCAACTCAATTGGCCGGAGAACATTTGCGTGCTCAAATCATCCACCTTGCCGAAGCAGCCGAAAAGGCGACTCTGCGTCTTGAACAAAAGAGAACTTCCGGCTCCGGAAAAATAATCGTTGCAGATGAAAGTGGTGAACATGTGATTGTCCTTGCGGACATCCTCCCTCAGCTAAACGGCGACGTTCTCACTGGAGAAGGCACCTTCGATCCTCCGACCACAAAGCTTGATGAAAATGGACAAGGAAGTCCCTATGCGACTTACGGATTTGGAGCACATATTGCGGAAGTTGAAGTGGATACTATGCTGGGTACAACCAAAGTTCTGAGACTGGCCGCCGCGCATGATGTAGGAAAAACCATCAATCCAACTCAGGTTGAAGGACAGATTCACGGCGGTGTTGCACAAGGCTTAGGATTGGCTTTAATGGAAGAATATGTCCAATGCGTCAGTGAAAATTTGCACGATTATCTACTGCCGACTGTGGGAGATATGCCGGAAATAGAGATCATTTTGATTGAAGATCCGGAACCTTTGGGACCCTACGGAGCAAAAGGAATCGGTGAACATGCCTTGATACCAACTGCTCCTGCCATTCTTGGGGGAATCAAACACGCCACTGGAGTTTCAATCCGTCATGTACCGGCAACTCCGGATCGGGTTTTTACTGCACTCCAGAAAGCAGGAAAAAATAATGGCTAATTCTTCAGCAAAAAATATGTCCGCAGAAAAAGTCAATTGTGATGCCTGTCCAATTCTGTGCAGAATCAGTCCGGGAAAAACAGGTTCATGCGATCGTTACGGTAACATCGACGGGAAACTGAAACGTATGGATCCTGTGATTCTCAACCAGAAAGCCATTGATCAGCATCAGACACTTGTTCCATTTGGAGAACAAACTCAGCAATGGGATGGTTCTTTGCTTGCGCAGGACGTTCCGCTTAATCCGGAATCAATTTTCCCAACTGCAGTCGGAGCCGGAACTACATATCCTGACTACAAACCGGCACCTTTCATCATTGCCAGCAAACATAATGAAGTGGATATGGTAACGGTAGTGACGGAAGGAATTTTCAGTTACTGCAGCTATAAAATAAAAATCGACACCGATCGCTATGTCGGGCCGGAACAGTCGACTGTCCGTTGTCAGGGAGAGCAAGTCGGCCATGTGATGACTGCAGAATACGGTTCGCAGATGCTCTCTCTAGGAGGAGTACATCATTTAACCGGAGGCAGTAAACAGGAAGGACGCGTCACTTGTCAAATGATGATGGATTTGGGTAACCGTAAAGCAGTCGAGCTTGAGGTGGACGCTGGTTCAAAATTGACGATTCAGGCCGGAGCCGCACCGATTATTGACGGCAATCAGGAAGCAAGAATGCGTGTCGGTTGTGGTTCAGCAACTATCGGAATTTTTGCACAACAGTGGTATGGACATGTGGATGAAGTAATTGTGGTGGACGAACATATAACCGGAATGCTTTCTGAACATCAGGCAGGTCGTTTTTTAGGAATGGAACCTTCCGGAATACGTGTCCGCGGTAGACGCTCCACTCCGGGAAGATATTTTCAGGTCGCAAATCCCGGACACGGCTGGGGCGGAACTGATGTTTCTGATCCACTTGAAATCATTGACCGTGTCAAAGAAGGTGTTGCCTATCCCGGATTGAGACTCTTGATGGTCAGTACAACCGGTGAGGACGCGGCTTACTTTGAGCTGGATGAAAAATTAAAACCTGTAGAGCAACCTCTTCCGCAAGTACTCCAGAAAGTGGTGGATCGGATTGGCGAAAATTGTGAACCTGCGCTTTGCAGCGTTCTGTTCATGGCCGGAGCAGGAGGAAGTTTAAGAGCTGGAGTTACAGAAAATCCTGTGCGCCTGACCCGTTCTGTACGAAGTATGTTGACACGGACGACCTGCGGAGGTGCGCCGGCTTATGTCTGGCCAGGCGGCGGAATCACAGTCATGGTTGATGTCACAAAAATGCCGGAAAATTCATTCGGTAGTGTGCCCACTCCCGCCATTGTCGCGCCAATTGAATTCACAATGAAACTCAAGGATTATGAAATTCTGGGAGGGCACATGGCCCAGGTCCGGAGGCTTGAAGACCTAACTCAGGAGCGGGAAGCCATAATCTCAAACTGGAATGAGGATAATCCCTGGCCCTTTTCTTAAAACCTACAAAACTGCTTGCCGATGGCAGATGATCGATTACATTTACAGCAAGGGCCAATAGACCTTATTCTTCATGTTGACTCCTCTGAAAAGATCCGGAAACGTTTATATTCCACTGCTGAAAACAGATTTCTCACAGTCCTAGAAGAACTGGTTGAGGAAATGGACTTGCTGAAACTTCCGTGGAAGGCTGAGCAGTCTGAACCAAAAGGCAGTATCGCGCAAAAAATGTTCGGTGCAGTTTCTGATTCCGAAGTTTTTGTCACACCGATGGCCGCAGTGGCTGGAGCAGTCGCTGATGAGATGCTTGAAACTCTGCTTTTTGAAGCACAGAATCCGGACTCCTGTCTAGAACATATCAGCAGAATGTACGTCAATAACGGAGGAGACATTTCTTTCTGGTTAAATAGCGGAGAGTCGTTTTCGCTTGGAGTAGTTGATAATCCGCAAATTCCGGCACTAAACACGAAAGTCAGTTTAGCATACGAAAGTCCGGTACGGGGAGTGGCTACTTCCGGATGGCGTGGACGTTCTCTTAGTTTAGGTATTGCGGATGCCGTCACAGTTTTAGCCAAGTCAGCGGCAAGTGCGGATGTGGCTGCAACTTTGATTGCAAATCAGGTGAATGTTGATTTTCCGGGAATTGAGAAACGTCCGGCTTCTGAGGTCAAGGATGAAAGTGATTTAGGAATTATTCCGGTCACAGTAGCTGTTCCAAAGTTACCAAAGGATAAAATTTCCTTAGCCCTGGAACAAGGGGCAAAAACAGCAAGAAAACTTATCAAAACCGAAAAAATAACTGCAGCCTATCTTTCACTGCAAAAACAAATACTTGTTATTGATAACTAGCTTGCTGTTGACGTAAATAGTTGTCATTCCCCCAGATAACACTTAGCCGGAAACTTAAAAATATTTAATAAAAATTCTGTCTACTTACGCTTGAGTAAGACTCAATGGTCGTTATATGATTGATCTACATTTCAACTTCACAAGCAAAGGAAACTTTCCATGAATGATTTAATTAAAGTCAGAAAAATAGTAACGCACGTTGAAAACATTTTCCATGAAGGAGGTCCGGTTCGCATCGAACCAATCAAAAAAGGAGCAATCCTGATTGTGCTGGAAAATCCGTATGCCGGAAGTTATGTTGAAGACATTACACCGATGATGGAAGCCTTGAAACCGATTGGACTCGAAGCAGCAAACCAACTAATCGAATTACTCGGTGGTGTTGAGCAGATTCAAAGCTACGGAAAAGGTTCAATTGTCGGTGAAGCAGGAGAACTTGAACACGGCGCGCTCTGGCATGTTCCAGGAGGATACGCCATGCGGGAAGCTCTGGGTGGTGCGCTTTCCATTGTGCCTTCTGCCAAGAAAGTAGGCGGAATCGGTTGCTGTTTGGACATCCCAATCGGGCATATAAACGCTTCCTATGTACGCAGTCATTTCGACGCAATGGAAGTTTATGTGCAGGATGCACCAAGAGCAAATGAAATTGTTTTTGGACTGGTCATGACAACCGGAGGCCGAACTCACGCGCGTGTCGGCGGATTAGAAGCAAATCAGATTTCCGCAATGGATGGCTTGCGCTGAGACAGAGACGCTTTTCTCAAATGAGTAGGATTACCGCCCCACCTATGATCAAGCTAATCCGGAAGATGAAAGTGCGGACAGCAATGATTCCGTAGGAAATAAGCGAAAGACTCAGTGCCATTTTCAGGAACACCATAATTGCGGCCAGTGGATTAGTGGATAATTCGATCAAGGCAGGGTTGGCCACCATTCCTAAAGGAACTAAATAAAGACCAACTCCCAATGCCATCGATTTTCCGGCAACTTTCAGCCAATTCTTTTCTTCTACCATTCCTGCTGCAATGAAGACTGTGCCACAGACCGGCGGTGTAATCGTGGAGAGTAGAGCGTACCAGAAGACAAAAAGGTGCGTGATCAGTAAAGGTAATCCAAGTGACTGCAGAGCCGGACCTGCCACAGAGACACAAATCAGATACGCTGCAGTAGTCGGCACTTCCATTCCCAATAACAAACAGGCAAACGCGGTCAACAAAAGCGCTGGCCAAAGCATTCCTCCGGATGCAGAAATCACTGTTGATGAAATTTTGACGCCGAGTCCTGTTTGTCCAAGTACACCAATAATAATTCCTGCACAAATGATAATCGACGCAATCATCGCAATCTGTCGGCCTGAGTTTATACAAACTGACTGCAATCTCAGGAGAGCACGCTTAAGCGAAATTTCCATTTTGGCGTTCAGAATCAGCAACAGCGAAGCAGCAAGGATAGCAACACAGGCAGCGAATTGTGGCGTATATCTGCCGAGAAACATCCGTTCGAGCAAAATGAGAAAAGGGATGAAAAAAAACATGGCTGTGATCCAGACTGTCTTTGCGGCCGGACGGTCTATCTCATCAACTGCTTTAAGTTCCATCCTGCTTGAAAAAGCATTTATGCCAATCCAGACAGTGAAGAAAAAAAGTAGCGCCGGAAGCAGCGAAGCGCTCATAATTTCTGTATAGGGAATGCCGGTCAACTCAACCATAACGAAAGCTCCCGCACCCATCAGTGGAGGCATGATCTGGCCTCCTGATGATGCCACTGCCTCTACTGCCGCAGCAAAATCACGTGGATAGCCCTGGCGTATCATTGCCGGAAGGGTGAACGATCCCGTTGAAGCAACGTTTGCGGATGCAGAACCTGAAATGGAACCAAAAAGTGCGGAGGAGAGTACTGATACTTTAGCCACTCCTGCTTTGAGATGACCGGCAGCAGCGGTGGCAAGATTCATAAAGCCCTGTCCGGCTTCACCGGCATTCAGTACAGCACCAAAAATAACAAAAATCGCTACGACATTAACTGAAACACCTGTCAACTTACCCCAGATGCCACCTTCAGCAATGGTCATTGTGCCTAGAAAACTATTGAGAGGAAGTCCCGGATGTCCGAATTCGCCCGGAAGATATTGCCCAAACAAACCATAGCAGAGCGCTATCAGGGCAACGCTAGGAAGTGGCCAGCCAATTGAGCGGCGGGCCATTTCCAGTACAATTGTCAGCAGGAGGATAGCAACACCGGTTTGCCACATACTTGATATGTAACCGTACTGCTCAGATAAAAGTTCCTGATTGAATACGATGTAGGCACAACAAAAGATACCTGCAGCTGTCAGCAAAGTTCCAAGCTTTAATGAACGGCCTTGTCGACCATACATAAAACACCAGGGCAGTGCCAGTGCCATGTGCAGCGGCCGACTCACCAGATTTGGAATCAAACCTGAGAAGATCAGCCAAATGTGAAAAATGATGCTGACACCACCTAGAACCGTCCAGAAAATTTGCTGATTAATTCGCACTAAACGATTCCAATCCTCTGCTATATTTACTAGCGGTTTGCTGCAGGAACGGTGATTCCGGCTTCATCATAATAACGCAGCGCTCCTGCATGGATTTTACCAAAGATGTTTGACAACATTTTAGCTGATACACCATTCCACCATGGAAATGCTTTGCCCATACTGTTGAGCTGTTCCCAATATGTTTTTGTAAGCTGGTATGCAGTTTCATCATCCATGTTGGAAATTGTATAAGCAATCACCGGCAGGGAAGTAGTAACTGTATCCTGATTAATTCCGGGATATGTGCCTGCAGGAATAACAAGGCGGGTGCGCTTTGTCTTTTTAACCTGAGCAGCTGATAGTGAAATTAAGCTGACTCCTACTCCGGCTGCAGCTTCAAGCACATTAGGGGCCGGATATGAACCTGCTGTAACAAATCCATCTATCTGTCTGTTTTTGATTGCAGGTACAGCATTATTGAGTTCAACATTAGCCAGTTTGACCTTGCCTTCCAGACCAAATAGTTTCAAATATTTTGCTCCTTCCTTTGCACCAAAAGAACCTTTACCCAACAGAATTGTCTTACCTTCAAGGTCAGAAAATTTTGAAACACCACTGTCTTTGCTCATTACAAAATGCATAGTCAGAGAAGGAATGGGGAACAACGCTCTTATATTGTTGAACTTTGGATTAGATTTTCCTTTGAACATCACTTTCCCGGCCTGCGCAAGTTTAACCAGCACAGGTGGAGTTGTAAAAACATAATTATTATTTCGTACTGCTGCTTCCATCACGTTTTGGACAGAACCTTGGCTTTCTTCAACAGTAACAATGATATCCCCCCCTGAACCTCTTTTCATATTTTCGGAAATTTGAACAGCCATCTGGTAGTACGAAGATGTGGATTTGGCTGATTTGTACGTTACTCTAGTTTCTGCGTTGACAGTAATAATTCCACTGAGACTCAAACCCAAAAGTAAGGCGATTGTTGAACTTAAATACTTAAACATTTTTACTCCATTGTTAAATTAAAAAATACGACATTAACTTCTTAAATGTCGATAAAGGTATTAAAAACCCGTTGAACACAGTTTATGATGGTATCGGGGAAAAATTACCTAGTCAAGAAAAAGCCAGAAAAGGGTACTTAATTAAATTTTACTGCGATTTTCTGAGTTTTTCTGTAGCCTTTGAATCTACTTCCTTCTGGGCATTCAGCACAACCCCGAAACGTTCCTGCGCCTGCTCTGCAGAATAGTAACCTCTTTTAACATCGTGCAGGACATTTTCCGGATTACGGAGAAACGGATTTTCATAACCTCCTCCGCCGGGAGTTGAAACATGAATCGTGTTTCCCGCCTCAACGAGTATATTTTGATCTTTTGAAAGATGCGGAGGGTTGTAAGTTTCACCGTCTCTTTCAACATGCACCCGATTCACACCACCGTCACTTCCACCTAAAACACCCTGTGGGCCGAAACGACCGTGATCCATCACCATCGAAACTTTTGCGGTTCCTCTGCGGAGTTTTATTTTATAATTTACACCAAATCCGCCGCGCTGTTTTCCCGCACCTCCGGAACCTTCGTGCAAAGAATATTCTTCAAACAGGACTGGATAAAACTGTTCCATGACTTCAACCGGAGTAGTCTTGGAAATGCCAATTGTTGAGCAGCCGTTTGAGAGACCGTCACCGCTTGAGTTACCTCCATAACCACCGCCACTGATGACATACATCACGTAGTTGCGGTCATGCTTTGGGTCATGTCCACCGATACAGAGATTACCGCTAGTTCCTGCGGGTGCGGCAAAAAGTAGTTCCGGAATTGCTTTGACCAGTGCAATAAACACCGCCTCGGCAATACGCTGACTGACTTCTGCAGCACATCCTGAAACCGGACGCGGATATTTCGCATATAAAAATGTGTCATGTGGATCGTCGATATGCAGAGGCTCAAAAGTACCGGCGTTAAGCGGAACTTCCGGAAAAATATGTTTAATTGCCAAATAAATGGAAGATTTGGTTGTGGCAATCACACTGTTCATCGGACCTAAACACGGTGGGCTCGAACCGGACATATCGAAATAAAGTTCCGTACCTTCCTTGCGTATTTTCATCTCAATCCGCAGAGGTTCATTGACCACACCGTCAGAATCTACAAAACTCTCACCTTGATAAAGGCCATCCGGAATTTCTTTAATCCGTGCCCGGATTTGTTGCGCTGCACGTTTTTTCAGTTCTTTGATTGAACTTTTTACTGTCTCCGCACCATAACGATCAAGCAGTTCGGTAAATCGTTTTTCACCCACAGAAAGCGCCGCGGACTGTGCTTTGATGTCGCCGATTCGTTGGTCTGCAATGCGGATATTTGAAAGCACAATCGAGAGAATTTCCTCATCAAGTTCACCTGCTTTATAAAGTTTAACTGGTGGTAAACGCAGACCCTCCTGTTCGACTTCGGTTGCGTTTGCGGAAAACCCTCCTGGCACGGCACCTCCGGTATCTGGCCAGTGCCCGGTGTTGGCCAGCCATGCGAACAGTTCTCCCTTGTAAAAAAACGGTTTTACAAAACGCACATCCATCAAATGAGTACCGCCAAGATAAGGATCGTTGACAATGTAAACATCTCCAGGATATAAATCCTTGGCGCGTTCAATAACGCACTGAGTACCGAACTGCATTGTTCCAACAAAAATAGGCAAACCCAATTCACCCTGAGAAATAAGTTCACCATTGTCTTTATCGTAAATGCCGTCTGAACGGTCTAAGGCCTCAGAAATTACAGGACTGAATGCAGCACGCACAAATGCCAGATCCATTTCGTTGCAGACTTGCTGCAGACCGCTTTGAATAACAGTTAAGGTGATCGGGTCAAGATTTTTCATCATGTTGTTTGTTTAATATAAAGAAAATTTACAGGTCTAAAGCGAAATAATTAAATTGCCCTCCAAGTCGACCTCAACTTGATTTTCAGGTTCAACAATGATTGTTGTATCCAATTGCTCAATAACCGCGGGGCCGTTGAATTTTGCCTTTATCGGCAGGAATTCTCTTTTGTATACAGGAGTCTCGTGCCAGCCTGATTCAAACCAGACTTTTCTGCTTCCTGTCAGGCATTCATCAACTGTGTTTTTTTGTTCTTTTGCCGACATCAAAGCCGCCAAAGGCACCGGTTTACGTCTTCCAATAACAGCTGTGTGCAAGTTGACTAGCACCGCGCGGATTTCCGGAAGTTCAACTTCGAATCGATCCCAGTAGGCTTTTTCAAATGCGTTCTGTAAGGATTCTCGGCTGAGGCTGGTTTCCTCTACCGGAAAATTGAGGATGTGCGTTTGTCCCTGAAACTGCATATCAACATCGTGAATGATGAGCAATTCCTCGATTTCCACACCTTCCGCTTCAATGATCTTTTTTCCTGCGGCTATTTGTCTGCAAAAAAGTTGCTCCACCTGATCCATATCGGCTTGTGCCAGAGGGGTGTTGATGGAGTTCACATAATCATGTCTCACATCAGCAACCACACAGCCGACTGCATTTGTAATTCCGGGACGCATCGGCACCAGAACTTTGGGGATGCCCAGTTCACGTGCGAGGGCGACCGCATGTAAGGGTCCCGCACCTCCAAAAGCAAACAGCGCAAAATCACGTGGATCATAACCTCTCGCCAGTGAAACTAAACGCAGCGCACCTGCCATATTCATGTTTGCAATTCTCACAATTGCCGCCGCGATTTCTTCCGCATCCTGCAATCCCAATTTAGCTCCGACTTCTTCAACTAAAGAATTGCGTACAGTTTCTAGGGAAACCGGATTATCAACAGACAGCAAAGCTTCCGGATTCAAACGGCCAAGCACGAGGTTTGCGTCCGTAATGGTTGGTTTTTGTCCGCCTCGTCCATAACAAATCGGACCCGGTTGTGCGCCCGCACTTTCAGGACCGACCTGCAGTAAACCCGCGTCATTGACCACAGCCAGACTTCCACCGCCCGCGCCAATTGTGTGCACATCAACCATTGGAACATGAATCGGCATCGCATATTCAATTTCAAGTTCGGAAGTAACTTGCGGAATCCCGTTTACAATCAAACCCACGTCGCAGCTTGTTCCGCCCATATCATAAGTGACCACCTTGTTAAAACCAGATTGCGAAGCAGTATAAGCCGCAGCCATTACACCGGAAGCCGGTCCGGACATTACTGTTTTAACCGCGTCTTCAGCTACTATACCGGAGGAAACTGTACCGCCGTTGCCCTGCATGACCAGTAAATCTTTGCTGTATCCTTCCTCTTTGAGTTTCTCCTGGAGACGCTCGATGTATTGGTGCAAAACCGGTTGAATCGCCGCGTTGATAGCTGCAGTTGTTCCACGTTCATATTCACGAAATTCTGAAACCAGAGCGCTGCCGCGGGTGACAAATGTGTTCGGCCAGATTTTTTTGCATATTTCTTCAGCTTTACGTTCATGAAGATCGTTTTTATATGAATGAAGAAAATGAATCACCAGAGCCTCTGCTCCAAATTCCAGTAACTGCTTCACCGCTCTGTGGACATCTGCTTCATTCAACTCTTCCACTATTTCACCATCGCAGTCTACTCGTTCTCCTACTTCGAGCCGTAATTCTCTGGGAATTATGCACTCAAAACTACCAATCATTCCGTATGGTTTAGGTCGGGTGCGGCGTCCTAGTTCCAGCACATCACGAAAACCTCTGGTGGTAATTAAACCGACACGGCTGACCTTGCGTTCCAGCAAAGCATTGGTCGTTACAGTCGTGCCGTGAATCAGCGCATCGAGGCGCTCAAAGGACACTTCTACTGATTCAAGCGCGCTCATTACACCAAAGGACTGGTTTTCAGGCGTACTTGGAACTTTGGAAATTTTAACGGTTTCTGTTTCTGTGTCAAAAAGAACGAGGTCTGTAAAGGTGCCTCCAACATCAACACCGACGATTTGAGTCATAAATAATTTGTTTTTAAAAATCTAAATTATGATGGTTTCATTAAAAGTCTGAATTCCACAACGTAGCTAAATCAGCAATCCGAATCTTAAAACTTAATCCAGAGGCAGGAAGGACGGTGCGGGATTATTGTCCTAACATTAAGTGTCCAGTCTCAGCTTAACACAGGTGTAGAAAGCAGCCAAAGCCCAAAAACCGTATAAGCAATCATTAACACAGTCGCCGGTAATTGTCCTTGCAAAGTTTTTGCTAAAGTACGATTTTCATGCAGTTGAAGTAAGTGAAACACAATTACCGCTCCTACATGTGCTAGTATAATTCCCAAAACCTGTAGATACCAGATCAAAACCGCAGAATCATAATTCATCAAATAGGATGAAGTAACAACCCAGTCTGCTGTACCAAACAGGTTCCAACCAATTCCAAAAGGATCCACAAGCGCAATAAGAGCATACTGAATATCAACAATAAATGTCGGCAAATAATGAGCAAAGTGGTAGCCGAAAGCAATCGGAATCATGGAGTAGATAAAACTATTTGTTTGCTGAGCTTCAGGATTCAGCCATGAAGCAAGTCTCTTCACAGTATAATACGCGCTGAAAAAAACCATGAATGTAATACAAAGGCCTAAAGTGTTGGGCATCATCATTTCCGTCCGTCCGGGAAATTCCAACGGATTCTTTTCCACCAGAGACAACCACCAAAATGTCTTCGACAAACCGTCAAAAGAAACAGTGGAAAGCACCAGCAAAACAAAGGCAACTCCGCCAGTCGGTAAACTCTCTGATCTAAGCAGTCCGGTACAGGGCCAACGTATTCCTATGCTCAGCAAACTTTTTTGACCTGCAACTCTTTGCAGATAAAACGGAGACAGCCAGCCGACCATACGGAAAAAAACTGAAAAAGGTTCTCCGTTCTTTAACCAAAATTTTCCACCAAAGATTATTATCCCAATAATTGTAAACAATACATACAGTGAAATAAATCCTGCCAGTGTTGCAGGATCCATCGGTGAAGGATGTACCAGTTCCAGCCAGGCAAAGCCAAAAAACAGGATTACGGCAGGCCAATAAGACCAGCATTCAGCTTCTTCAAATGATCTTTTTTTGTCTGTTTGAAGAGCAGTGAAAAGCGTGATCAGTTTCTGCAGAATCAGCCATGGACTGATTACTGCCCAAACGTTACCAAAAAGCGCGGTGAACATTGTAAACCCAATCCACCAGAACACCCAGACAGTCAACGGCAGCAGATTCTGTATAGGATCCCGATTACCGGTGAAACCTATCCAGACCAATAACAGCAGTGTCAGCAATGAAAGCAAACTCAACCAGTAATTCGGCTCAGCTTTATTTTCATCATTTTTCGAAATTTGAGACTGTCTGGATAAAGGCTTACGAACCACAAATATCATTACCGCAAATGTAAGAGCAATGACCGCGGCACCACCTACGATGTATAATTGTGTGGGCAGAAGCAGCACATGTCCTCTGGAACTGGCATGCGCAAAGGCGAGTTGTGGAAAAAAGGCAGCAAAACTTGCAAACAATAAAAGAGAGTGTCCTTTTTTAAGTCTCATTATAGTTTGATGAATTCGTAAATAGTTGTCATTCCTGCGAAAGCGGGAATGACATACAAGTGTACCATTTAGACTTTTTACCGGTTCTTCATAGTTTAGCTAGCAAGAAAACTGCAATCATGTTGCATGTGCTTTCACACCAACATACTTCGCAAGAGGTTCTGGATTTTCAGCAAGTGCCTGAGGATCGGATTCTTCTTTCATAGATCCATTTTCCATAAATACAATCCGGTCAGAAACCCGCAAAGTTCCTGCTATTTTCT
>Ga0209403_10002984_pt1 | contig 19557 bp, 19 predicted proteins | sample ArcticOcean_MG_C_8_FD_187440 | JGI IMG/M metagenome (GOLD analysis project Ga0209403, IMG submission 187440) | Marine microbial communities from western Arctic Ocean - ArcticOcean_MG_CB11_86 (SPAdes) (version 2) | ecosystem: Environmental > Aquatic > Marine > Oceanic | place: Arctic Ocean... | reverse complement strand
TCTACTGTTTTTTGTTTTTCAAAAAAAGAAATTAGCCCTCTTTCTCCATCTAATAAATTAAATAAAACATAAAGAAAAAGGATCATGCTTATTAACGTTAACTTTTTTTGATTTAAAGTTTCTACAAATCTCATATTATTAAACTTTAGCCATTTTTGAAGAGTTTCCAAGCTCCTCTTCTATCCTTAATAAACGGTTATATTTAGCTACTCTTTCAGAGCGGGCCAAAGATCCAGTTTTGATTTGCGATGAATTTGAAGCAACCGCCAAATCAGCTATAAAAGTATCTTCAGAATCTCCAGATCGATGAGAAATTATTGTTTTATATCCATTTTTTTGCGCTAAATTAATTACATCCAAGGTCTCTGTCAAAGTACCTATTTGATTAAGTTTTATTAATATTGCATTTGCAGCTTTTTCTTCAATACCCTTAGTTAATCTATCTTTGTTAGTTGCAAAAAGATCATCTCCAACAATCTGTTTTTTTTTATTATCATCTTTTAAAAATTTTGTAAAATTGATCCATGAAGACCAATCATCTTCTGAAAAAGGATCCTCAATTGATTTAATTGGGTACTTATTAATTAAATCTAAATAATAATTAATTGTGTCTTCCGGTTCCTCAAATTTTGAAGATTTAACAGAATATTTTCCATCTTTAAATAACTCATTCGCAGCCACATCTAAACATATGGAAACATCTACACCTGGTTTAAAACCAGATTTTTCAATTGATTCTAGAATAAATTCAATTGCATCCTCATTCCTGTCTAATGTTGGAGCAAAACCACCTTCGTCTCCCACTGTAGTTGAAAGTTTTTTTTTATTTAAAAGATTTTTTAAATTTTGTATAACTAAAAAACAAATTCTTACAGCTTCTGAAAAATTTTTTGGGTTTTCTGGTCGAATCATAAATTCTTGTATTCTTAAAGAATTATTTGCATGAACTCCTCCATTAATTATATTCATAAGGGGTAAAGGAAGTTGATTAGCAGAGGTTCCTCCTAAATATTTAAAGAGTGAAGTGTTTTTACAAACTGACCCTAATTTACTAACTGCTATAGATACAGCCAAAATTGAATTTGCTCCCAACTTACTTTTTTGTTTTGTGCCATCTAAGTCAATTAAAGTTTTATCTATCTTTCTTTGATCAAAAACATCAAAATTATTTAAACTTTTAGCTATAGCTCCATTTATATTTTTGGTTGCTTCTAGAACGCTTTTTCCTAAGTAATTTTTATTTTCTTTGTCTCTTAATTCAAAAGCTTCATGAGCTCCTGTAGATGCTCCAGATGAAACTATTGCTGAAGCTTGATGGCCATCATCAGAAAATACTTCAGCTTCAACTGTTGGGTTTCCTCTGCTATCAAAAACTTGACGGCCTTTAATATTAATTATTTTTGCCATTTTTTATTAGTTTATCAATTTCAACTAGCTTGTTTAATAAGTCAGGCATTTTTGATAGTGGAACCATATTAGGGCCATCTGATGGAGCATTGTCAGGATCAGGATGAGTTTCCATAAAAACAGCAGCAACACCAACGGCTATAGCTGCGCGCGCAAGATATTCAACAAATTCTCTTTGCCCTCCACTTTTATCTCCCATACCACCAGGTTGCTGAACTGAATGAGTTGCATCAAAAACTACTGGATAGCCATTTTTTGCCATTATAGGTAACGACCTCATATCTGACACCAAAGTATTATAACCAAAGCTAGCACCTCTTTCGGTAACTAAAATATTTTTATTACCTGATTCTTCTAACTTTTTTATTACATTAACCATATCCCATGGTGCTAAAAATTGACCTTTCTTAACGTTTATAATTTTTCCAGTTTTTGCAGCAGCAATCAATAAGTCTGTTTGTCTGCATAGAAATGCTGGTATTTGCAAAACATCAACATGTTTAGCTACTATCTCACATTGATCTATAGCATGAATATCTGTGAGTACTGGTATCTTTAAGTCTTTTCTAATTTTATCAAAAATAGGCAAAGATTTTTCCAAACCTGTTCCTCTTTTACCTTTAAGACTGGTTCTGTTAGCTTTATCAAAAGACGTTTTATAAATTAGACCTATATTAAGTTGTTTGGTCATATCTTTAAGCTTTTCAGCAACATCCATTGCATGTTTTTCGCTTTCTAATTGGCAAGGTCCAGCAATTAGGGTAAATCGATTAGAATTTGATATGCTCAAATTTCCACATTTTATTATTTTTTGTTCCATTAATTTTTTCCTTTATTTTTAGATACTGCCTTTACAAATGATGAAAATAAAGGATGTGGCGTAAAAGGTCTTGATTTAAACTCAGGATGAAATTGAACTCCAATAAACCAAGGGTGGTTTTTTAATTCTATAATTTCAGGCAATGTTCCATCAGGTGATAAAGCAGAAAAAATTAATCCTTTTTTTTCAAAATCCTTTCTATATTTAATATTTACTTCATATCTATGTCTGTGTCTTTCTTTAATTTTTTTCGCTGGGTATATTTTTGATATTAAGGAATTGCTTTTTAATACAGCGTCATATGAACCTAATCTCATTGTTCCACCTAAATTTTTTTCACTACCTTTAAATATTTTTTTTCCTTTTTGCCACTCTTCCAATAGACCAACTACTGGAGTGCAATTATTACCAAATTCACTTGTAGATGCATTTTTAATATTCAATAAATTTCTGGCAGCTTCAATTATTGCCATTTGCATTCCAAAACAAATTCCAAAAAAAGGTATATTATTCAATCTTGCGTATTTTATGGCAGCAATTTTACCTTCGCTACCTCTTTTGCCAAAGCCTCCTGGTATTAAAATACCTGAAACATTACTTAATATTGATTTTAAATCTCCAATTTTTAAATTTTCAGAATCTACTCTGGTAAGATTAACTTTAAGATTATTTGATATACCTCCATGTGCCAGCGCTTCGTCTAATGATTTGTAAGCATCTTTAAGATGAACATACTTTCCAATAATCCCTACATTTACATTTTTTCTAGAACCTAAAACATTTGAAGTTATTTTTTTCCATTTTGCAAGATTTGGATATTTTTTACTTTTAATTTTAAAATAAGACAAAACTCTCTCATCAAGTTTCTCTTTATAAAAAGTAATTGGCGCCTCATATATAGTTCTAACATCAACGGTTTCAATAACATTTTTATAATCTACATTACAAAATAAAGATATTTTTTTTCTTTCATTTTTAGGAATATTTTTCTCTGATCTACAAATAATTATATCTGGTTGAATACCCAAACTTCTTAGTTCTTTAACAGAATGTTGGGTTGGCTTTGTCTTTAATTCACCAGATGCTTTTAAATAGGGAACTAAAGTTAAATGTATAAATAAACTATTTCTTCTTCCTACATCATTTGAAAACTGTCTTATTGCCTCAAGAAAAGGTAAACTCTCTATATCTCCAACTGTTCCACCAATTTCACATATAATAAAATCTTCATCCTTAACTTTAGCAGATATAAATTTTTTTATTCGATCAGTAACATGAGGAACAACCTGAACGGTCCCCCCTAAATAATCTCCTTTTCTTTCTTTTTTAATAATATCACTATAAATAGCACCTGTTGTAATGTTGTCCGATTTTGTAGCTGAAAGTCCTGTAAATCTTTCGTAGTGACCTATATCTAAATCAGTTTCTGCGCCATCATCTGTAACAAAAACCTCTCCATGTTGAAATGGACTCATGGTACCTGGGTCTACATTTAAATAAGGATCAAGTTTTCTGATTCTTACTTTAAAACCCCTTAACTGAAGTAAAGATGCTAACGATGCAGATGATAATCCTTTTCCAAGTGAAGAAACCACGCCGCCAGTGACAAATACATATCGCGCCATGGAATAAGATTATAATAGATTTAAAAAAAAAGTTAAAGTTAAATTATTCAGATTTTGGAATTTCGGGTTCAGAAGAATCTTGTTTTTCTTCCACTTTTTCCAAGACTGACGTAGTTGGTATAGATTGGCGAGATACAATTGTTAATGCGATGCTATTTATTATAAATAATGTTGCAATTATAGCCGTCGCTTTAGTCAAAAAATTTCCAGCAGCACGAGATGATACAAAACTTTCCTGCGAGGCTCCCAGCCCTAATGCTCCACCTTCAGACTTTTGTAAAAGCACAGACAAAACTAATAAAACTGCTAAAATAATATTTAATACTAATAATAAATTTTCCATGCGAGTTATTTATAGTAATTTTTTATTATATCAATAAATTTTTTTGATGATTGTGAAGCTCCACCTATTAAAAAACCATCTATATTTGAGATTAAAGAGAAGTTAGCTATATTAGAAGCATTAACAGAACCTCCATAAAGCATAATTGGGGATTTTCTAGTTTTATATTTTTTTACAAATTCATATTTTATAAATTTAAATATTTTTTCTAAATATGAAATATTAGGAATTTTTCCGGTACCAATAGACCAAATTGGTTCATAGGCAATTATTATTTTATTTAGTTCATGACTTTTATTTAATGAATCGCTTAATTGTTTTTTTATAACAGAAAAAGTTTTACCTTTTCTTTTTTCTAATAAAGTTTCACCAATGCAAAAAATTATCTTTAATTTTTGATTTAAAGCAGATTCAATTTTTTTTTTTAATATTTTATTATTATCACCATCAGATCTATTTTCTGAATGACCTAAAATTATATATTCAGCACCAACTTTTTTAAGCATTAATGCGTTTACTGAACCGGTATATGAACCGTAATTTTGTTCATGGTGACAATTTTGTGCTCCAATTGAAATGTGTTTAAAATTTTTTTTACTAAAAAATTCAATTAAAGTGTTTGGAACACATAAAATAACTTTTTTTTTATTAAAAGTTTTTTTATGTGTTTGGCAAAACTTATTAATACTATTGATGATTTTTAATGAGCTAAAATCACCAAACATTTTCCAATTTCCTACAAAATACTTTAATTTATTTGTCATGATTTAAAAATTAATTTATAGAGTATCTTGATAAATAACAATATAATTAAAAAAAATTAAAAAAATGATAACTAAATTAAGAAAATTTTCAAACTCAATATTTGCAAAAGTTTTTTTGTTTATTGTAGTTTTGCCATTTGTTTTTTGGGGTATGGGAGATTTATTCAGTGGTGGAAATCAAAATACAATAGCTAACATTGGAAAAGATAAAATATCTGCACAAGAATTTATTGAATTTGCTAAAAACAATGCGCCTAAAGATAATGAAATTAATAAAAATTCTATCGAACGTTTACTTTATAGTTTTATTGGCGAAAAATTAATTTTATCTGAAATTGACGAACTTCAAATTAAACTATCTGATGTATCGTTAAGCAAACTAATTAAAAATCAAGAAATTTTTATAAAAGATGATAATTTCTCTAGAATTAAATATGAAAAATTTTTAGTTAACAAGGGTATAAGTGCTGTTTATTTTGAATCCAATCTATTAAGACAAGAGAAAAAAAAACAACTGTTTGATTTTGTAAGCGGAGGAATAATTCCGTCAGATTTTTTAATAAATAATACTTTTAATAAAATTAATCAAAAAAGAAATATTCAAATTTTAGATCTTGATGAAATTTTAAAAGACAATCTAAAATTTTCAAAAAATGAAATTGAAACCTACTTTAATGAAAATAAAAAAAATTATATTAGAGATTATAAAACAATTAAATTTATTGAATTAAATCAAAAAAACTTAACTGGAAGTGATGAGTTTAATGATATTTTTTTTAAAAAAATAGATCAAATTGAAGACTTTATAGTTGAAGGCAAAAATTTAGATTTTATAGTTGCAGAATTTAGTTTAGAAAACTTTTCTACCGCTACATTTAATAACGAAGGTAAAGATAAAAAATTAAATTCTAATGATTTTTTACCTTCAATAATTATAAAAAAAGTTTTTGATTTAGAAGAAACAGATACAACTATTTTTGTTGAATCTAAAGATAGGTATTTTGTTGTTGAAATTATTAAAACAGAAAATATTCAAAAAAATGTTGAAGATAAATCTGTTGAAAATCAAATAGCATCTACTTTAGAAAAAAATGCAAAAAGAAAATTGATAGTAGAATATATTGAGAAGATTGATAATAAAAATTTTAAAAAAATTGATTTTGATAAGTTATCTAAAGATAAGAATGTTCCTATTAAAAATATTAAACTAAATAATCAAAATGATGATAAATTCTTAAAAAAAGAACTTATAAATCAAGTTTATAGATACCCCGAAAAGAGTGTTGTTATTATCGCTGATATTGGTTTGGAAGAAACGTATTTAGTTTATATTGATAATATTGAAAATGCTTCAATAAACAAGAATGATGAAAAATATAAAGAGTATCAAAATCTGTCTAAGGTTAAATTGATAAGCAATTTATACAATACCTATGATTTATATCTTAAAAATAAATACAAAATAGATATTAATTATAAAGCTTTAGATAAAATTAATAATTATTTTAGATGAAAATAAACACTAGTTTTGAAAATTTTAAAAAGAGACATAAAAATAAAAAAAATCAGGTTATATTTTATAAAGAAAAGTACAAAAATAATAAGATAGTTGAAAACATAATAAATAATTTTTTATTAAGAAAAAACAGCTTTATATTTGAATCTGTTGAAAAAAGAAGGATAAAAGGTCGCTATACTATAATTGGATCTGATCCTGATAAAATTTGGGAATTTGATAAAAACAAAATTTTTCTTACTGAGAATAATAAAAAAAAAAAAATAAAAGGAAAGCCTTACTTATATTTAAAAAAAATAATTGAAAATTTTAAATTTCCTTTACCTAAAAATCTACCACCTCTTTGCTCCTTATTGGTTGGTTATTTTTCTTATGATATTATTAGATATATAGAAAAAATCCCAAATAATTGTGTTGAAGATATTAAAATTCCAGATGTCAGGTTAATGAGACCTAGAACATTAATTATACATGACAATTTGCAGAAAAATATTTATTTTATCATAAATTGTTATGCTGATAAAAAAATTTCTAATTATACGAAATATTATAGAGATCAAATTAAAAGTATTAATGGATTAAGAAAATTATCCTATAGTAATAAAACTCAAAATAAAGATGAAAAAAAACCCTTAAAAAAAATTAAAATTAAATCAAATATTTCTAAAAAAACATTTAAAAAAATGGTTATTGAAGCAAAAAAATATATAAGAAGAGGCGATATTTTTCAGGTAGTTTTAAGTCAAAGGTTTGAAGCTAATTTAACAAAATCTCCATTAGAAATTTATAAAAAGTTAAGAATTACTAACCCATCTCCTTTTATGTATTTTTTTAATTATAATGACTTTCAAATAATAGGAAGCAGTCCAGAAATATTAGTAAGATTAAGAGAAAATAAGATTACAATTCGTCCAATAGCAGGCACTAGACCACGAGGATCAAATATAAAAAAAGATAAATTTTATAAAAATCAACTTATGAATGATGAAAAAGAATTATCAGAACACTTAATGTTATTAGATCTAGGAAGAAATGACGTGGGCAAAGTTTCTAAAATTAATTCAGTTAAAGTTACTGAAAAATTTAAAATAGAAAAATATTCACATGTTATGCATATAGTATCAAACGTCGAAGGTAAGTTTGATAAAAAATATAGCCTATTAGACACTATGCTGTCGGGTTTTCCAGCTGGAACAGTTTCTGGGGCTCCAAAAATTAAAGCTATGGAAATTATAGATAAATTAGAAAAATCAAAAAGAAAAATGTATGCTGGTGCTATTGGATATTTTTCTGCTGATAGGAACTTTGATACGTGCATAGCTTTACGTACCGCTCTTATAAAAAATAATAAATTTTATATACAATCGGGAGCAGGTATTGTTGCTGATAGTATTCCTGAAAACGAATATATGGAAACAGTTAATAAAGCCAAAGCTTTAATTAATTCTTTATATTAAAAATGAAAATATTACTTATAGATAATTATGATAGCTTCACTTATAATTTGTATCATTATCTATCAGCTCTAAAATGCACAGTTGAAGTTTATAGAAATAATAAAATTACCATTAAAAGAATTAAAAAAAAAAAATATGATAAGATTGTTATTTCTCCAGGTCCAGGAAATCCAGATCAAGCAGGATCTTGTATTAAAATTGTTAAACATTTTTATAAGCAAATACCAATATTAGGCGTTTGTTTAGGTCATCAAGTTATAGGGCAGGTATTTAAGTCAAAAATAATTTTAGCAAATAAGTTAATGCATGGAAAAACCAGCATTATACAACATTATGGTAAAGGGATTTTTAAAGGCATTAAAAAGAATATATCAGGAACAAGATATCATAGTTTGATTATTGACAGAAATAATCTTGGCAAAGATCTTATTGTAACTGCCCAAACTAAAGATAAAATAATAATGGGTATAATGCATAATAAATTTAATGTTCATGGAGTACAGTTTCATCCAGAAAGCATTAAAACACCCGAAGGTATAAAATTACTTAAAAATTTTTTAAATTATTGAAATTATTATGAAAAAAATAGAAGAGCTAATAATAGATACCGAAGAAGGTAAAGATTTAAGTTTTGATGAAAGTAAGTCTATTTTCCTCAGCATTATGAGTGGAAATATAAGTGAAGATTTAATATTTAAATTTTTAACAAATCTATTTAAAAAAGGTGAAACTGCTGATGAGATTGCGGGCGGAGTTTACGTTCTAAGAGAAAAGTCTTTAAAGGTAAATGTTCCAAAAAATATTGTTGATACATGTGGCACTGGTGGTGATGGAAAAAATACACTTAATATATCAACTGCGGCATCTTTATTAATAGCAAGCATGAATATTAATGTAGCAAAGCACGGAAATAGAGCACTTTCATCAAAATGTGGTTCCGCAGATGTGTTAGAAAGATTAAAAATTAATATAAATCTAAAGCCTGATGGTGTTGCAAACAGTATAGAAAAAAATAATTTTGGTTTTATGTTTGCTCCAAACTATCATTTAACAATGAGATTTGTTGCTCCAATAAGAAAAAAAATAGGAACTAGAACTATATTCAATTTATTAGGCCCATTAAGTAGTCCAGCTAATGTAAAAAGGCAAGTTGTAGGAGTGTTTGATAAAAAATGGTTATTACCATTTGCTAATGCTTTAAAAAATTTAGAATCTGAACATGCTTGGATAGTTCATAGTGAAGATGGCATGGATGAAATTTCACCTTTTGCAATAACTAATATTGTTGAGCTTAAAAATGGTGTCATTAATGAATTTCAAATTGATCCAAAAAAAATTGGAATTAAATTTGATAATCCTGATAATTTAGTGGGCAAAGATGCTGACTATAACGCTAACAAGATAATAGATATTTTTAGTGGTATTAAGAATGAATTTTCTGAAGCGGTATGTCTTAATTCTGCCGCTGCATTAATTGTTAGTCAAAAAATAAATAATTTTAATGAAGCTTATGAATTTTCAATGGATCATTTACAAACAGGAAAAGCATTAACTCATTTAAAGAAAATTCAAACTTTCTGAGATGGAAAATATATTAAAAAAAATTATAGATAAAAAAAAACTAAGTATTTTAGATAATAAAAAAAAATTTCCAATAAATTACCTTTTAGAAAATATTAAAAATACAGATAATTTTATTAATTTTACAAATAAATTAAGAGAAGCTAATAGTAAAAAAAAAATATCAATTATTGCTGAGATTAAAAAAGCAAGCCCTTCAGCTGGCCTTATTTTAAAAAAATTTAATCCTTTGGATATTGCTACATTGTATATTGAAAATGGAGCTTCCTTTCTTTCTGTTTTGACAGAAGAAAATTTTTTCTTGGGAAAGCTTGAATATATTAAAATTATTAAAAAAATTCATAATATACCTGTTCTATGCAAAGATTTTTTTATAGACCCATACCAGATTCCTCTTGCTAAAAGTTTTGGTGCTGATTGTATTTTAATAATTTTGTCTGCAGTTGACCGTATTCTTGCTAAAGATTTATATCAAACCGCTAACGATTTAAACATTTCTACCCTCGTAGAAGTGCATTCAGAAAAAGAGGCTGAATTTGCTCAATCATTTGAAAAATCTATAATTGGAATAAACAATAGAAATTTAAAAACTTTAGATATTTCTTTAGATACATCAATAAAACTATCTAAATTATTATCTTCTCACAAAAACCCATTAGTTTGTGAAAGTGGAATCCGCTCTCCAAAAGATCTGAAGTATATTGTCGATAAAACAAAAATTTATAACTTCTTAATAGGAGAATCACTTCTAACAAGTAATAATATTGCTTCTAAATTGAAAGAATTTACTGAAATAACCCTTTAAAATTAACGTTTTTTTAGTATTGATTTAAAATGAGAACTTTTGTAGAACGTAGATGTACGATATTTGTTCTATGCTAACTAAAAAACAAAAAAACCTGCTTTTATATATTAATAAGAAGATCAGATCTACTGGCATTTCTCCCTCATATGAAGAAATGAAAAATTCATTAAACTTAAAATCAAAATCTGGAATTCATAGACTTATTACTGCGCTTGAAGAAAGAGGCTTTATAAGAAGACTTGCTCATAAAGCAAGAGCTTTAGAAGTTATTAAACTGCCAGAAACCGCTAGTGCAAATGATATATATAATTCTTTCTCTCCTAGTGTAATTAAAGGTGGATTAGATGTTGATAATAAAAAAAATAATATAAATGAAATTCCCGTATTAGGTAAAATTGCGGCAGGCACACCTATAGAAGCAATACAAAATGAAGTTAGTAAAGTTGTTTTACCAGAAGAATTAAGTAAAAATGGTGAACATTTTGGATTAAAAGTATCTGGGGATTCAATGATTGAAGCTGGAATAAATGATGGGGATACAGTAATTGTAAAGAGAGCAACTGAAGCTGATAATGGTCAAATAGTTGTAGCTTTGATAGACGATCACGAAGCTATGCTTAAAAGAATAAGAAAAAAAGGTAAAGTGGTTGCTTTAGAAAGCGCAAACAAAAATTATGATACAAAAATTTTTGGACCAAATCGAGTAAAAGTTCAAGGTGTTTTAGTATCTTTATATAGAAACTTCCAATAAAATAGTCTAGTAATAATTTATGAGTTTAGTAGCAACAAGGTTTGCTCCATCTCCAACTGGACCAATACACATAGGCGGTGTAAGAACTGCTCTATTTAATTGGCTATTTTCAAAAAATAATAAAGGTAAATTTTATTTAAGAATAGAAGATACTGACAAAGAAAGATCTAAAGATGAATTTAAAACTCAAATTATAGAATCTCTGAAATGGATAGGTGTAGAGCATGACGGTGAAGAATATATACAATCTAAAAATATTAGAAAACATAAAGAAGTAGCTGACGAACTTCTAAAAAATGGTTTAGCTTACAAATGTTACTGTTCAGAAAAAGAAATTGAAGAACAAAGAGAAAAATCTAAAAAAAATAATTTACCCTATATTTATAATAGAAAATGGAGAGATCCAAAAGATTTAGAAATTTCTAAAGGTATCAATCCAGTAATAAGATTTAAAAGTAAAATTAGTGGAAATAATATTATAAAAGATCTTGTTCAGGGAGAAATTAATATTTCAAATTCGACTATTGAAGATTTTATTATACTTAGAAATGATGAGACGCCTACTTATCAGTTATCAGCAGTCGTAGATGATCATGAAATGAAAATTACTCACGTAATAAGAGGTGATGATCATAAGATAAATACTTTTAAGCAAAAACAAATATATGAAGCTATGAACTGGAATCTTCCTGAGTTTGCACATATTCCATTAATACATAGTAATACAGGTAAAAAACTTTCAAAAAGAGATAATGCTTCTACTATAAATGATTATGTAAAAATAGGTATATTGCCGGAAGCTTTAAGAAATTATTTGCTGCGTTTAGGGTGGTCTTATAAAGACAAAGAAATATTTACTTTGCAAGAAAGTATAAAATATTTTAATTTATCTGGAGTTGGCAAATCTCCCTCAAAACTTGATATGGATCGTATTTTATCAATAAATGAGCATTATATAAAAAATCTAGATGAAAAAAAATTATATACAGCTTTAAAAAATTATTCAAATAAGTACAAGGAAAAAATTGATGAAAAATATGAAGATAACATAATTAACTCAATTCATTTTCTTAAAAATAAAGCAAAAAAATTGGAAGATATATATCAAAACGCACAGTATATTTTTAAAAAAAATATAGAGATTTTAGATGAAGATTTAAAATTATTGGATGATATTGCTAAAAAAGTATTAAAGGAATTTTTAAATGAATATGAAAAAATTGACAATATGAACAAAGAAATCTTAGAAAAAATAATAAAAGAGTTAATAAATAAAAACAAAACAAACTTTAAAGGTGTTGGGCAACCAATAAGAATAGCCTTAACGGGCTCAAAATTTGGACCAGGTGTTTATGATATTATTTTATCTCTTGATAAGAGTGAAGTTATAAAAAGACTAAAGATGATTAATTAAAACCAAACTAGCTATTTCAGAAGATCTTCCAGTTTTAAAACCCTTAATCATAGCTTCAGATTTAGTAAGCTGTTTATGAAGAGCCTGCTTGTCGTTAAAAAGTCTATCAACTGCAATAAATATATCATTTGAATTACATTTTGACTGTAATAATTCTGGTATTATTTCTTCATTAGCAGCAATATTAATAATGTTAGCAAACCTTACATTTATTAACATTTTGACAATAAAAAAATTAATCTTATTCATCTTATAAATAATAATAGATGGTATTTTTGCATTACAAATTTCTAAAGAAACTGTTCCAGATTTTGATACTGCAAATATTGATGACTTTAAAACCTGGGATTTTATTTTTTCATCACTTATTACTTCACAATTTTTAAATCCACTTTTAACAATTAACTTACGTAACAAAAGTATATGTTCTGTTGTCGAGTGGATGACAAAAAATAAATCTCTATACTTCTCGTTCATTTTTTTTACAAATTCAAATAAAATTGGAATTAAAACATTTACCTCAGACAATCGACTTCCAGGAAAGATAGAAAAAATCTTTTTGTTCTCTTTTATGATTTGACTGATATCAATTTTACTTTTAGTCTGTTCTTCTAATAAAGGATGTCCAACAAAGGTAGATTTAATATTTTCTCTATCAAAATATTTTTTTTCAAAAGGAAATAATAATAAAACGTGATCTAAAAAGGAATTGAGTTGTTTAATTCTATTTTTTCTCCAAACCCAAACTTGTGGAGCCACAAAATGAATTGTTTTTATGTTTGGGTTCTTTTTTTTTACTTTTTTGACTACACGTAATGTAAAATCAGGACTGTCTACTGAAAACAAAACATCAGGATTAAATTCAATAATTTCTTTTACTGTAATATTTATTTTTTTCTTAATTTTAAAAATATTTAATAGAACTCTTGTAAACCCAAGATAGGTAACTTCCTTTAAATCGTAAATAGATTTAATACCTAAGTTTTTTAAATATTCACCACCAACAGATAAATATTCAATATCAGATCTAGAACTTTTGAGCTGAGCAATTACTCTTGATGCCAATTTATCACCTGATGGCTCACCAGTTAAAACAAAAACTTTTTTCATTGCACTGTAATAAACATTTTATTTTTATTTGCATATTTAATTATCTTATTTTTATCTAAAAAAATATTTTTTTTACTTCTTAAAACTATTCCTCTCAAACCAATTTTTGCGCACTTTACAACTGTTTTTATACCTACTGTAGGCAAATCAATTCTTAAATCTTGATTTGTTTTTGGAAATTTAAGTAAAATTCCTTCTCTTTTATTTTTTTTATTTAAACTTTTCAATATTTTTTCTGCTCTTGTTAACATCAAATCAGTACCATTTTTATCCTCAACAGCTATTATACGATTATTGCTAACTACCACAGCTTGACCAACATTATTATCTTTTAAATCACTAATTACTCTTTTGCCTATAATTATATTTTTTTTACTAAGTGAATCCACTTTCTGCTTTGTATAGGTTCCATTTTTTAATGATAACTCTGGATTAAAATAAATTTGACTTATTACTTTTAGTTTTTCTTTATTAAATATTTTTATTATTTCTTTAATAATGTAAGCATCTCCTTTTTTTGATCCTTTGATTATTTTAGGTAAATAATATAGTGCTTTTAAGTCAAATTTAGTGCTTACAAAACTTGGTCTCGTCACTCTTCCTGCAAATATTATATTTTTGCACTTATTTTTTTTTAAAATTTTTATAGTCTTTCCTAATTGTCCTATAGATATTGCATGTGAATTTTTTTCTTTTTTAAAAATTTTTTTTTTAGAAATATCAATAATTGTATAATTTATTTTTAAAGATTTTAATTTTTTTATAATTAAGACACCTATTTGAGTATCTCCTAAAACTAATCCAATCATTTATTAATTATTTTTCTAATGGTGAACAGATAGGTCTTTTTTTGTCCTTTAAAATAAATTCTGTCACTTCTTTGATTAATTTATTATCTTTATATTCTCCGTTAATCTTACTTACGTTTTCATGTAAATTTCCAGGTAAAAAGATTTTTTTATAAGCTTCTGTTAACTCCATTATAGTCTTATTTTCATAGTTTCCTCGTCTAAGACCAATTAAATTTAAACCTTTTAAATAATTTCTATTCCCAAAAGAAAGTCCAAATGGAATGACATCTTTTAAAACTCCCGTCATACCTCCTATCATTGCTAAACGTCCTATTCTTGTAAATTGTTGTACTGCGGAGTTTCCTCCTATTACAACAGAATCTTCAATAGTTACATGACCTCCTAAAGGAACATTGTTTGCCACAACAACATTGTTTCCAACTTTACAATCGTGAGCTACATGAGATGAGATCATAAATAAACAATTATTTCCAATAGATGTAATTCCTCCTCCACCTTCAGTTCCTGGATTTATTGTTACATATTCTCTAATTGTATTATTTTTTCCAATTATAAGTTTATTTTTTTCACCTTTAAATTTTAAATCTTGCGGCATTGTTCCAATGCTAGCAAACGGAAATATTTTAGTTCCTTTCCCAACTTTAGTATTTCCCGTAATATTAACGTGAGAATATATTACTACTTCTTCTTCTATTTCTACATTTTGACCTATAATTGAATACGGCCCAATCTTAACATTTTTTGATATTTTTGCACTTTTATCAATAATACAACTTTTATGAATCATTTAGCTTATTTTCTATCAACAATAGTTGCAGACCAAAAAGCATCTGCCATTTTTTTTCCATTAACTTTAGCAATACCCTTATACTTCCATACGCGACCATGCGATCTTACAGCTTCAATGTCTAAATGTAGATCACAATCAGGTATCACTGGATTTCTAAATTTAGCTTTTTCAACGCTCATTAAATAAACTAATTTATCTTTGTATTCCTCAGGGTCTATTCCATGCGCTGTCAATGCGGCGGCGGCTTGTCCGAAAGCCTCCACTATAAGAACTCCTGGCATAACTGGTTGGCCAGGAAAATGTCCTTGAACGAAAAAAGAATTTTTACGTACCTCAACAATTGCTGTAGCAGTTTTTAAGTGAACAATATTAACCAATCTATTGATTAGTAACATAGGCTCTCTATGAGGTAGTAAGTTTTGTATCTTTTGTTTATCTATAGAATCATTTTTCATATTTTTTTTCTCAACTTAACAAATTCTTTTAAAGGAATGGCAGGATAACCCATTACTTGTTGATTGTCAGGAATATCATTAATCACTCCACTGCCTCCACCAATTTTAACATTATTTCCAATTTTAAGATGTCCTGATATACCGGCTTGTCCACCAATTATTACATTGTCACCTAAGATAGAACTGCCAGCAAAACCTACTTGACCCGCTATCATACAATTTTTTCCAATTTTAATGTTGTGTGCTACATGAACTTGGTTGTCAAGAAAAGTGTTTTTGCCAATTATTGTGTCAGTTAAAGATCCTCTATCTATAGTGCTATTAGCTCCAATTTCAACGCCCTCTTCAAGGATAACTTTTCCAACATGTGGAGATCTTATATTTTTATTTTTCATAGGAATAAAACCAAAGCCTTTAATTCCTATCTTGCATCCATCTTGTATATAAACATTATCATGAATTAAAGAATTTTTAATAACAACTGACGAACCAATTATACAATTTTTTCCAATCTTAACATTACTTTCAATTATTGTATTTGAACCAATAAGAGTTTTTTTACCTATTGTAACATTTTTGCCAATTAAAACATTTTTACCAAAAGTAACTTGAGTAAAAGATTTTTTAATTTTAGAAGCTTCTAATAAACTTAAATCAGGATAATCTATGTCAGCTGATGGAAAAAACATTTTAGAAACTTGTGTAACTGAAAACAAGATATTTTTTACATTAAGCTTAATACATTTATCAGGAAGAAATTGAAATAGATTTGACGATGTGATGCAAGCGCCAGCCTTCGTGTTTAAAGAATTACTTTTATATTTAGATGAATTTAAAAAAGTAATATCATTCACACCAGCAGATGATAAAGACTCTATGCCAAAAAAAATTTTATTTTTTTCATTTGGGATATTGTTTATACAAGATATTACTTTAGTAATTGCCCTTAAAAGAAAAGGTCCTTTTTTTTTAAAAAAGTGGTTCGAAACCATTTTATTTTAAATTTAAGCTAGGAAGGTCTTTATTTAATTTGTTTATAATTATTTCTGTAATATCCAAACCAGTTTGCGCACCTAAAACAACTTTTTTATTTAATACAAATGATATGTTGTTTTCTTTTATATAAGTACTTACAATTGGGTCAATTTTCTTTATTAATTTTTCTCTTGATTCTCTTCTTAGTTTAGAAATTTTATCAAGGGTCTCTCTTCTTTTAGATTGATATTCCATTACTTTTTTTCTTAAGTCATCAACTTTAGCTTTATACACTTCAGGTTCAACTACATCTTTTTTTTCTAGTAAATCATTTTCCTCTTTTTTTAGTGCTTTTTCGGTATTGGTGAATTTTTTTTGGTTGTTCTTAAATGAATTTTTTAAAAAATCTTGCGCTTCTTTTCCAGCTTTACTGTTATTTAAAATAAGATTTAAGTCCATATAAACTATTTTCTGTTCTGCTGATACATTTGTATAAACAAAAAGCATTGAAGTAATTACAAATAATTTTACAAAATATTTCATTAAAATGAAGTTCCTAATCTAAAGTTAAAAAACTGCGTGTCATCAAATTCAGATTTAGATACGTTTTGAGCAAATGTAAAGCTTAAAGGACCCACAGTGGTAAGCACATTCGCTGCTACTCCAATAGCTGTTCTAATAGTATTTGTCCCGCTAATAGAATCGCTATAATCTACTCCCCATACATTGCCTGTATCAACAAATAAACTAATGTCTGTTTTAAGAGCTTCTGGAATAAGATTTGGTAAATTTGCCTCAAAACCTAATGCCGTAACATAATTTCCTCCTACCCAATCATTTCCATCTTTTGGACCCGTTTTTCTTACATTAAAACCACGAAGCTTCTTTGCAGGTAAAAATAGTCTGTTTGTAAGACGAACATCTTCATCGCTTACTCCATGTATTGAACGTGCATAAAATTTAACTTTTCCTACAACGTCATCTGAAAAACCGTGATATTTAACTGCATCTATTCCGTTTGTTATAGAAGAAGAATCTATAAGAAGTGGCAAAGTTTGAGACCATTTAGCATAATATCCCCTTGTAGTTTCAAATGCTTGATCTCTTTGATCAAAAGTAACTCCATAACTAAGATCAATATTAGAGTATGTTCCTTGCATTTTTTTTACAGCTACTGACGATGTAGATTTAACTTCAACATCTTCGTAGTTTCCTGCAAGTGACGCCGAAATCCATACATCTCTATATTGTTCAAACCCCGTTCCAATAGTAACGCCAGACTTTGAACTTTCGTAACCTGAAGATGTACTTAAATCTGCTGTCGCAAGATAAACACTAGAAAAAACTTCATTGCCTGTATAATTAAAATTAGGGTTTGAAACTGATAAACTCCCTGAAAAAGTTTCTTTAGAAACATTTACTGAACTAGTTAATGATACACCACGTCCTAGCCAGTTATTTTCATTAACAGAAAACATAAATGACGTTCCGTCAGTACCAACTCCAGCCCCTGCCATGATTTCACCAGTAGCTTTTTCATCAACTTTTATTTCTAAAACTTTTAAATCTGGAGCAGAACCTTCAGTTATTGTTTTTTTGACGTCCGAAAAGAGATTTCTTGCTTTTAGTTCATTAACTGACTTATTAACTAAAAGATCACTATAAGGATCTCCTTCATCAACAAGCATTTCGCTTCTTATCACATCATCATTTGTAACATTATTTCCAACAATATCTATTCTTTCAATTAAAAATTTTTCTCCTTCAAATATATTAATTTTAACTTCAATAGTATCTTCCGTTAAAGTTTCCTCGATACTATGATTTATATACTGTAATTCCTTTTGTTGAGTTAACTCATCAATTTTTTCCAATATAGAAGCTAATTTTTTTTCAGAATAATATTTGCCAACAACTTGACTAAACATTTGCTCTAATGGCGCAAAAGCTAATTTATCTAGTCCATCATCAACATTTGCGTAAATTTTTTTAAATTTATATCTTTGGCCAGCATCTATACTGAATGTTAAAACAAAACCTACTCCTTCTGAATATTCAACATTACTTGAAACTATTTTAACTTCGTAATATCCAATATTTTTATAATAAGATTTTAATAATCTTTTATCTAATTCAATTCTACCCTTGTTTAAATAAACATTTTTTGAAATAATTTTCCAGAAATGAGATTCTTGTGATGTTATTATACTTCTTAATTTATTATCTCTTATTATCTTATCTCCTAAAAAATAAATTTTTGATATTTTGGCTTTCTCTCCTTTATCTAAAGTGTAAATTACATTAACTCTATTAGAATTTAATTTTTCAATCTGTGTATCAATTTTTATAAAGTAAAAGCCCAATTCTCTATAAAAGTCCTTTATTAAATTAATATCAGATTTTATATAACCTGATACATATGAACTTTTTTCTCTAAGCGTTAACATTTCTGAAAGTACACGTTTATATTTATTTGCTTTTTCTCCTTCAAAAATCACAGAGTTTATAATTGGATTTTCTTCCACAATAAGATTTAGCTGTCCATTATCAAGCGTAGCAGATATATTTGAAAAAAAAGTAGTTTCGTAAAGTTTTTTTATTATTAAACTTACATCCTGAGATTCATAATTTTTTCCTAATATAATATCCCCAAAAACTGCAATTGTTTCTACAGAAATTCTTTGGTTACCTTTAACTTTAATTTTATTGATAATTTCTGCATACAAATTAAGGTTAAAACTAAAAAAAAGTAATATAACTGTAAAAAATATTTTTCTAAAACTGACCATAAGGTTATCTTACACACATGTTGATTGTTTTCAATCTAGCCCAATTATCTATTATTTTGATTTCTTTTATCGATTTTGGTTTTCTTTTAGCATATTTTTTAAAGTCTTTATCCTTAAAAAACCGATTAATGGTATTAACAATA
>Ga0209403_10002980_pt1 | contig 19581 bp, 21 predicted proteins | sample ArcticOcean_MG_C_8_FD_187440 | JGI IMG/M metagenome (GOLD analysis project Ga0209403, IMG submission 187440) | Marine microbial communities from western Arctic Ocean - ArcticOcean_MG_CB11_86 (SPAdes) (version 2) | ecosystem: Environmental > Aquatic > Marine > Oceanic | place: Arctic Ocean... | reverse complement strand
GTAGGGGATACCTTTAGTCATTCCTTCTCCAGATTGATCTGTTTTAGATCTTTTTATAAATATTTTTACTCCCTCAGGAACAAAGTCTATATCCCCTATTTTAATTTCTACAAGTTCTGATCTTCTAAAACCGCCAGCAAATCCCACTAAGATTAATGCTCTATTTTTAAATTTTTTTTTTTCATTTTTTTCTTTATCAATTACATCAATAATTGATTTTAAATCATTGATTAATATTGGTTTTTTTGCTTTTTGATGACTCCCATTTTTTCTTTTTATTCCCATTAAGTTTTCTGTAATCATTGGATGTTTGATATCTATGTAATGGCCTGATAGCTTATGAATTACGCTTATTGAGGCTAATCTCCGTTTTAAAGTGCTAAATTTACAGGTTTGAGATAAATGAGTTAGGTAAAGACTTAAAATTTTTGGGTCTGTTGGCATTGGTTTAAATCCATGCTTAATGCAAAAACCAGCAAAATCTTTATAATCAGCCTTGTATGCTCTTAAAGTATTTGAGGCTTTAGAATTTTTTAAGTTCTTAAGCGTTTCTAATTCTAAGCTTTTAACATCTGTTATTAAATCGTTCATAATTTTCCGATAACCATTAATTATCGGAAGTTATATATTAGGTGATTTTACAAGTCAATAGTTATATTTTTAAAAAATGATAAGAGATTTAAAACCTAATGACTTCGATAATTGGTCAGATTTATACAAAGGATATGCTGATTTCTACAAAGTTCCAATGAATACTGAGATTTTAGATGCTGTTTGGGGCTGGATTCACGATAAAAACCATGTTGTTAAAGGTATTTGTTTTGAATTAGAGGAAAAAATCGTTGGAATAGCTCATTATAGAGCAATGCCAAGACCTCTAAAGGGACAATATATGGGTTTTTTAGATGATTTATTTGTAGAGCCTAATTATAGGGGTCAAAAAATAGCTAAAAAGTTAATTGAACACTTAAAATCTTTATCTAAAACCAATAATTGGCATGGAATTCGTTGGATAACCCACTCTTCTAATGAAAATGCAAAAAAATTATATGATAAAATAGCTAATAATACTGGATTTGATCTTTATGAACTTAAAGGGGACTAAATTTCAGGTAAAAGTGTGGAAATACCTTAAAACTATACCAAAAGGTAAGGTAAAGACCTATAAACAGGTCGCTATAGGCATAAAAATGCCTAAATCAGCCCGTGCTGTGGCTAATGCCTGTGCTAAGAACCCCTACGCTCCTAAGATACCATGTCATAGGGTGATTAGAACAGATGGATCTCTAGGTGGATACTCAGGCAAAGGTGGAATAAAAACCAAAAAAAAACTCTTAAAAAGAGAGAGTTTTTAGCTTTAAATACCTGTAAAATATAGCTTTTTTAGTAATTTTACGATAACTACCCTACTTTTCAAATATTCACCCTTCAGTTGTATCCTTTTAACTCTTATGCTTAAAATTGACCCTTCTATGGACCATTAATGGGTATATTCCAAAACTGCAACCCTCGTTTTGTTTATTAATTATAAAGATTATTTTATTGGTTAATTTAAAAGCTAATTTAGATTTCTTTAGCCATATGGGCTTTTTACGACGAATTCATTGGCTTTAATGCTAACTTATCTTGATTTTAAGAATTATGCGCTTTTGCAAAGCTTAGCATTTCAAATAAATACTTATTAAAAAATAATTTAAATAATTCAATTTATTCATTAAAAACAATAATTTAAATATATTAATTAATGTATTACTTTAATATATAGTAAACTTTAAGTTACTTTATTACGCTCTCTAAAAGATATGTAAATCCCTGATAAAACAATAACCGATAGACCGATCCAAGACCAATAATCCGGAAAATCAGAAAAGAAATAATAGCCTAAAAATACATTGGTAATAATTTCAAAATAAGCAAAAGGTGCTAATTTAGAGGCATCTGCATATTTAAGAGATAGTATTAAAAAGAAATGACCTAGGCAGGCAAAAACACCCATTAAAGCTAACAGCAACCATTGATTAAAAGTGGGGTTAATCCAAACTATAGGAACTACAAAAGAAGCAATTACGAGCCCTACTACACCGGTTAATAATAAAGTTAACAAAGGATTGTCAGCTGTATGTAATTTGCGAGTTACAATAAGGTATAAACCGTAAAAAAAACCTGTTCCTAGAGCCGCAATAGTAGCTAAGTTAAAATCTATAAAACCAGGACGAATTACAATTAGACTTCCAATAAAACCAACGATCACTGCAGACCATCTTTTTAGTCCAACTTTTTCTTTTAAAAGAAATGGAGAGAAAGCGGTAGTAATCAATGGTGCAATAAAAGCTAAAGTCAAAGCTTTTGCCATAGAAACAATAGAAATAGAATAAAAAAAAAGCACATTAGCAAAAAATAATAATAAACCCCTCACAAATTGTAGTTTAGGTTCGGTGGTCCATATTAATTTTTTTTTAAAGAAAAAGAACATAAAAGGTAAAGCAAAAAAAACAGTGAAAAAATACCTGGCCCATGTAATTTGAAAAAAAGATAAATCAGAACTAAGATACTTAGCGATAACATCCATAAATGGTAGTATTGCCCAAGCTAGTAAATTGTAAGAAATTGCTTTCACTATTAGTTAAAGTATTTCAAAGAGATAAATACTACAACTATTAAAGTAAAGAATGATAAGAAAGTAGATAAGGCAACAGTGCTGGCTATGGTATCTGATATTTTTTTTGGTGAATAAATTTTACCAACTAAATAAGTTAATATAGCTGAGGGCATTGATGCCTGTATGAACATTACTCCAGCCTCTACCCCATTTAAATTAAAAAACTTAACGAACCAAAAACCAACTATGGGTCCTATTAATACTCGTGTAAGTGAATAAATTAAAGTTTCTTTAAGAGAAAAAACTTTTAGTTTTGACAAAGCAACACCAAGTGACATTAGAACTAAAAAAATTGTCGAATATCCAATCAAAAAAGTGGCATTTTCTAAAAAAATAGGAGATGGAATTTTGTAATAAACAAATATGAGTGAAACTAAAAGAGCGTATACAGGTATACACTTTACCAAAGGCTTTAGAGAAAATTTTTTGCTTGCCAGCAAAATCCCAACACTAAAGTGAAAAACTAATATCATAGCAGTAGCCGCTGTAGCTATTGCTAAACCCATTTTTCCATAAGCAAATAAACAAATTGGCATTCCCATGTTACCTGTGTTTGGAAGTATTAATGGTGGCAAAAGTCTATAAATATCCTTTTTTAATAATTTAAGTATAATTAATCCTAATACAGAAAAAATAATTACATAAAGTGTTATGTAAAATGAAAAACGTAAAAAAAGATCAAAACTAATATTCGTTGTTGTTAAAGAATAAAAAATTATAGCTGGTAATCCAAAATTTCCTGCGAATGTAGTAATGAATTTAGTATCAAATTTAGGGTCTTTTTTCCCATACCAGTAACCAATTCCAATTGTTAAAAAAACAGGAAACAGCACATCGAAAAGTTTAAACAAAATTTCCATTTACTATTTTTTTGCAAAAGTTTCAGTATAAGAAGTTTTAAAGCCTATAGATTCTTCAAATTCGGATAAACGTTTGTATATTGATCTCAATTCGGTAATCCTAGTCCAATTTTGCATGAAAAGGGAGAAGCTACCTTGAACCTCTCTAAATGCACTCGATGTTTGGATTAAAATACCGAGAGTCATGGCACCAGTAAATAACCCAGGACCCATTAATATGTAGGGCACAATAATCATAGTTTGGTTATACATAATCAACCAAAGATCAAAGTATCCATAGTGTATAAAGAGTCGGTGATAGTTAAATTTAATACCCGAAAAAAGTTCTAAAATAGTTGGTGGTTTTGCATATTCTACTCTGTCATCTTCTCCATAAACAAGTTCCTTTCTAAAAGCTGCCTCCACTACTTGATTGTTGTATTCTAAGCCAGGAAGTTTATATCCAACAAACCAACTGATTATTACACCACCTAAACTGGCGGTTAAGGAAAACCATACAAGAGACCCGTTAACATCTTTTAAAATTGGGATGATAACATTAGATGAAAGACCCCATAGTATTGGAATAAAAGCTATAAGAAGCATTAAAGCTCTGACGATTTGAAGGCCAATACTTTCAACAATTTTTGCAAAGTTCATACAATCTTCTTGAATTCGCTGGGAAGCACCCTCAACTTTAGAATCTATACTTTTCCAAAAAGGCATATAAGCAAACGTCATGGCCTCTCTCCAACGAAAAGCATAAAGTCGAGTAAAATAATTTGTAATCGTGTAAATTATTACATAAGGAATTGCTAATTTCAAAAATAGATAAATACCATCATAAAATTCAGAAACATCTCTCTCTGTTGCCTCTTGAAGTAAATCATAGAAACCTTTGTACCATTGATTAATTTTAACATCGATCCAAGTTTGAGCTAACAAAGAAAATATAATAAAAGCAAAACCACCCCAGGCCCATAATGCCCACTTTTTATTTAAAAAAAAACTTTTAATCATTTGTGTGATTTTTCAAAAAGTTGTCAGTATAAGATTTTTTTATTAATTTACGTTTTTGAGGCTCTACCAAATAAAAATCAAGATTATTTTTACTTGCAAATTTTATAGCTTGATCTTTAGTTTCAAAGTCTAATTTAACTTCTGACATAGTGTCTTTTGAGCTTTCCCAACCCATTAAAGGGTTAACACCTTTGTTCTGAGTGTCATATTCAAGTCGCCATTTTTTGCTATTTCTATTACCAGATTGCATAGCTGTTTTAGTGGGTTTGTATATTTTTACTTTCATACTTTAAATTTTTTAACACTTATTTGGTCGGGGCGGCAGGATTTGAACCTGCGACCCTCTGGTCCCAAACCAGATGCGCTACCAGGCTGCGCTACGCCCCGATTAACAGAATTTATAAGCTATTAAATAAATACATTCAATAATTATAAATAACCTAAAGTTTTCATTTCTTTTTTAAAAAAATCATCGATATCATGTGATACATTTTTATCAAGCAGATTTGACCACGTATTTTTATTGCCAAGATGGAAAAATCTTATTTTTTTGCTATTCAAGGTAGAATCTGATGATTCAGCAAACCCCACTTCCCTCTCCATTTCAGCTAACTTATCAAAAGTTGTTGAATCTATGCTATTTTTAATTTTACTTTTATCAAAATTAAATTTTATAAATTTAGATAAGAATTCTAATATTGAAATAAAAGTTTTATTCGTATCTCTTGTTAGGTCTTCATATTTTATTATTTTGATAGGTGCAAAATTAATATTTTTCCATGATGAATAATGGTCTGACCAATTACTAATAAAATTAAAATCATCATGGTTATTAATTTTTTTTTTATTAGGAAAGATTATTTTTTTTTTATTTTTAATAAATTCTAATGAATCTTGTAATGATAAATTGTAATGATTTGAGATAGAGGTAATAACATTCCTTGGGTCTCTTATAATATAAATAGCTGCAATTGTATTATTTTGGTTAGTAAAACTATTTCCATTAATCGAACATATCGCGTTATGGGTTTTTAAAAAATGTATTTTTTTATCCTTGTTTATAATTTCTTGTGTAGGTATCCAGTTTTTGGAAACAATTGTTTGGTAATTTGAGGAGTTAATTTCTGAAGAATTTAAGTTTTTACATGAAAATTGCTTAATATTATCTAATTGATTAAAATTAAATACTCCATTCTTTGAAAAAAAGTAAGACGATAATAATGATCTAAGCCATGTATTTCCACTTTTTGGGTATGATGCTATCCAAATAATCATTAAATTTGTTATATAATTCTAAAAAATTATTTAATATTATGATATTTAGAATTTAATTTCATGATTAATTATATCACATCTCCATTTAAATGGTTTTTTAAACTTGAAGCTGCTAGTGGCTTAGTTCTTTTATTTTCTGCAATAGTTGCTTTGGTTATCAGTAATAGTGATTTTAGTGATGACTATTTTAATATACTTAATTTCCATTTTACGATTGGAGTAAAAAATTTTGGTTTAAATATGAGCCTAATTCATTGGATTAATGATGCTCTTATGGCTGTATTTTTTTTTGTAGTAACCCTGGAAATTAAAAGAGAATTTTTACATGGTGAGCTTTCAAAACCTAAACAAGCATTGCTTCCAATAATTGGTGCAATTGGTGGGATGGTGGTTCCTGCAATTATATATATTTATATAAATTTTGAAACAGGGTCTACGCTCAAAGGATGGGCCATTCCCTCTGCTACAGATATCGCTTTTTCTATAGGTGTTTTATCGTTGTTGGGGTCAAGAGTTCCCATATCTTTGAAAATTTTTCTTACTGCTCTAGCAATAATTGATGACCTGGGTGCTATTATTATTATCGCCTTTTTTTATTCATCAGAGCTTAATTATACGTTTTTGTTTATGATGTTATTTTTTTTTCTTATTTTGCTTATTCTTAATAGACTTAATATTAAAAAATTTACTCCATATTTGTTTGTAGGAATTTTTTTATGGTACTTTACACATGGGTCTGGAATACATTCAACGATTTCTGGTGTTCTATTGGCTTTAACTATTCCACATAGCAAAACTAATAAAGATTTTTCATTGCTATTAAAATTAGAACATTATTTGTCCCCTTATGTGGCTTTTGCTATAATGCCACTATTTGCTCTGGCAAATGCAGGTGTATCCGTAAGTAATTTGTCAATATCGACACTTTTAAATCCAGTTCCATTAGGTATAGTTTGTGGTCTATTTTTTGGTAAACAAATAGGAGTTTTTGTATTCTCATATTTATCAATAAAGCTTAAATTCGCTGAAATGCCAAACAATTCAAACTGGTACAAATTTTATGGAGTTGGAATTTTAACAGGAATTGGTTTTACAATGAGTTTGTTTGTTGGAAACTTAGCTTTTGTTAATGATGCTCAACACATAGATGGTGTTAAAATTGGTGTATTAGCCGGATCATTGCTATCTACGCTAATAGGTTATTTTTGGCTATTAATTGCAACAAAAAAATAAATGTGAATAAGGGTAAAAAAAATATACTAATATATATAATATTAATGTCTTTATTTTCTACACAAATTGCAGCGGAATACGAGAAATTGGCGTATGAGTTTAATTTTAATGATTTAGATGGAAGTCCACTAATGCTGTCAGCTTTTAAGGACAAAGTAATTGTTGTTATTAACGTTGCAAGCAAATGTGGTTTTACGAACCAATATGAAGATATGCAAAAAACATGGGAGAAATATCAAGAAAAAGGACTAATAATAATTGGGGTTCCTTCAAATGATTTTGGTGCTCAAGAGCCAGGAAGCAATAAGGATATTAAAAAATTTTGTGAAGCAAAATTTGGCATTTCATTTCCAATGACTGAAAAAGTTGTTGTAAAAGGAGATAAGGCTCACCCTTTTTATTTGTGGGCCAAAAAAAATCACGGAAAAGCAGCTGTGCCTAAATGGAATTTTCATAAGATCATAATTGGTAAAGATGGAAAAGTTTTTGAAACTTTTTCATCTATAACAAATCCTTCTTCAAAAAAATTTGTTAATGTTATTGAAAAATTATTATAAAATTTAAAGTTTTTTATCTAACCAAACCTTTGGTGTGAGATCATTTACAATTTCAAGATTTACATGGTAAACGAATTTTTTAGGTCCCTTGCTCTTAATATATTCATATGTTTTTTTAATTCCAGTATATAAATCAGTTTTTGTTTTATAGTTAAGAAGTTTTCTTGCTTTATCTGCGGAACAAGTTGCATGCTTAACCTCTTTAGGTCTATCAGGATAATATTCTGGTTTTAGATTTGAGCCAGTTATATTTGAGCAAATTTCTGCAATTTTATTAATTGTTACAAACTCTTCATCCGGTCCTATATTGATTACTTCTTTATTTAAAGATTTATTATCTACAAGAGCTAACAAACTATCAATGCAATCGTCTACATAAGAAAAACATCTTTTTTGTTCACCATCTCCATAAATTATAGGTTTTTTATTTTGTAACAAACGATTAATCATTATAGAAACTACATTACGAAATGGATCATCATATTTTTGTTTTGGACCAATAATATTATGTGGTACAGCTATTGCCCACTCAACATTATTTAAATCACAAAGGCATTTTAGAACCTGTTCGCCCGCAACTTTGGATATTCCATATGGGTCTACAGGACGTGGCTCCATATCTTCAGTAAATGGTGTGGGTTGATCACCATATCTCGCCATAGAGGAACAATAAATAATTCTCTTAACTTTATTGTTAATTGCAGCAGTAATTACAGATACAGTTGCTAAATAATTATTTTTTGATATTTCAACAGGAGAAAAAACAGATAAACCTTCGTGGGCTGTTGCGGCGCAATGATATACAATATCAACACTTTTCATAATTTTGTTTAAAGCGTCGAAATCACAACAGTCCATCTTATGAAATTCAAGATTTTTAGGTAAGTTGTCTAGGTCTCCACCAATCATACTGTCTACCCCAATTACATGATAATTTAAATTTTGTAAATTTTCACATAAGTGTGATCCTAAAAAACCTGCAGCTCCAGTTACTAAAATTTTTTTCATAAATTTAATTTCATCCCGTCGTAAGCGGGTATGACATTACTTGGTGTTTTATTCAATAGATAATTATAGTCAAGATCATGATGTAAATTTGTAAGTATAGTTTTTTTTGGTTTTAATAAATTGGATAGTTTTAACACATCATCTAAATTAAAATGTGACTGATGCCTCGATTCTCTTAGACAGTCAATTACTAGGTATTTTAGACCAGATAAATATTTTAGTGACTTTTTTGGTATTTTGCTACAATCACTTATGTAAGCGACATTTTCAAAAACATAACCTAAGCTTTTAATGCGCCCATGTTGAACTGATAATACTTTAAAATTAACAATTTCCTTGTTTTTACCTAAAGAAAATTTTTTATTAATTATATTAGATTTTAATATTGGGGGATATCCACTTGATGATTTTTTAAAACAATAAGAAAATTGTTTTTTTAAAACAGTGATGGTTTTAATATCTCCATATATATTAATTCTTTTTTTGTATTTCCAAAAAAAAGGCCTAAGTTCGTTAATTCCATGAGTTTGATCTGCGTGTTCATGAGTATATATAACTGAATTTAAAGATTTGATTTTATTATTCAAAAATTGTTGCCTTAAGTCGGGTGATGTATCAATCAAAATATTATTATTTCCTTTTTGTATAAAAGCAGAACAACGTGTTCTATAGTTTTCTTTAATTTTTTTACAATTTCCCCAATAACCGTCTATTCGTGGTGTGCCAATTGAACTTCCGCATCCAAGTATAGTTAAAAAAGACTTCATTTTACTAAAAATAAATTATTAAAATTATTAGTTGTAACTTCACATAATTGATCAAAAGTTAAACCTTTTAATTCAGCCAATTTCTTTGTTGTATGCTTTATAAAGCTAGGTTCATTTTTTTTACCTCTCATAGGTATTGGTGCTAAAAATGGACTATCGGTTTCAATTAAAAGTCTATTTTCAGGTATATGTTTAAATGTATTTTGAAGATCTGTACTATTATTAAAAGTAATAATACCGCTGGCAGAAAAAAAAGAATCAAGAGAACTAAGTTTAACAGCAAAAGACTTTGATCCTGTAAAGCAATGCATTAAAATTTTGGGATTATCATTTTTATATAAGCTTAGCGTATCAAAAGTTTCGCGTTCTGCATTACGAGAATGCACAATTATGGGTAAATCGAGGTCGAGAGCAGCTTCTATATGTTTCTTAAAACTTACTATCTGTTTTTCTTTTTTACTGTGGTTGTAAAAAAAATCTAATCCTGTTTCTCCGACTCCAATTATTTTTTCATTTTCATTTATATTTTTAATTATAACATCTTTTGATGCAATATCAGTTGAAGATTCGTGAGGATGTATGCCAAAAGTTCCAAATATAATTGGATCAACTTTTACAATATCAATAATTTTTTTAAAACTTTCAAAGGTAGTAGATATTGTTAATAATTTTGTTATTCCATTTTTTTTAGATCTATCAATAATGCTTTGTAAGTTATTAAATAAAGGCTCGTGATCTAAGTGACAATGCGAATCAATCATGTTTCTTTTCTATTTTTTTAAATAAAATATCAATTTTTTTTATTTCTGAACCTTTTTTTAAAAAATCATGTTTTTCAATTGACGAAAAAATAATATCATTTTCATTTAAATTAAAAATTTTAAGGGCCTTGAGCGAGCTTGCAGGTGTTATTGGGTATAGTAAAATACTTATTTTCCTAATTATTTCTAGCGCTGTATAAACTATAGCATTTAATCTTTGAGGGTCATCTTTTTTTTTCCAAGGTTCTTGATCATTAAAATATTTATTTGCATCAAAAAGTCTCTCAATTATGAATTTTATATAAAAATTTAAATTTTGCTCATCGATAGCATTTCTAATATTTTTTATATTATAAGTAAATTTGTTTAGTATTTTTAAGTCATCTTCATTAAATTCATTAAATGACGGAATTTTTAATAAACAATTTTTTTCATTAAACGAAGTAACTCTTTGACATAAGTTACCAAAATTATTAGCTAAATCACTATTAATAGTATCTTCAAGTTTATCTTTAGAAATATTTCCATCACTTCCAAAAGAAACTTCTTTAACTAAATAGTATCTTAGTGGATCAATTCCGTATTCATCAATAATCTCAAGTGGGTCCAAGATATTTCCTTTAGATTTTGACATTTTTTCTTCTCCTGAAAGAATCCAACCGTGCCCATATATTCTTAAAGGTAGAGGAATATTTGCAGCTAATAAAAATGCTGGCCAATAAATAGCATGGAATCTTAATATATCTTTTCCTATTAAATGGAGAGTTGCTGGCCAATATTTCTTATAAAGATCACTTTTTATATCAGGATAATTTAATGCACTTAAGTAATTTGTTAATGCATCAAGCCAAACATAAATTACATGATCGGGATTATTTGGAACTTTAATTCCCCAAGAAAAAGATTTTCTGCTAATAGAAAGATCTTTAAGACCACTTTTTACAAAATTTATAACCTCATTTCTTCTTGATTGAGGCAAAATAAAATCTGGATTCTTTTTATAATAATCTAACAATTTGTTTTGCCATTTTGATAATTTAAAAAAGTAAGATTCTTCTTCAACCCACTCCACTTGAGATCCTGATGCTATAGCTACTTTTATATTTTCCTTTGTGGCAATTTCATCTTCAGTATAAAAAGCTTCATCAGAGACAGAGTACCATCCAGAATACTTTGATAAATAAATATCACCATTTTTTTCTAATATATTCCACAAATGTTGAACTGACTTAATATGTCTAGGCTCTGTAGTTCTTATAAAGTCAGTATTAGATAAATTTAAAATTTTAGATAAATCCTCAAAAGTTTTACTAATTTTGTCGCAAAACAACAGAGGTTCCATACTGTTTTTTTCAGCTGCTCGTTGAATTTTTAATCCATGTTCATCAGTACCAGTTAAAAAATGAACAGAAAAACCGTCAATTCTTTTAAATCTTGCAAAAACATCGGCAATAATACTTGAGTAAGCATGACCCATGTGAGGTTTGCCAGAAGGATAATATATGGGCGTTGTAATGTAATAATTATTTAACTTCATTTTTTAGAATATCTTTTATGTTGAAAAAAATATTACTCTCATTTAAATTATACTTTTTCATATCATTAAAATAATTTGATATCTTTTCTTTGTTAAAAAAATGAATATTCAAATTTTTACTATTTGATAAACATAATTGATTATAAAAAACTTCAATAAATAGTGAGATAAAAATTAAGGTTTTGTCATCTTTATTTTTTTTATATAAATCAATCATGTAAATAATAGAGTCATAAATATTTTCATTTATATCAATGTTAGATTCAGACATTATTAATGAATATTTTAATAAATTTCCTGGTGAATCAAAATAAAACTTTTTAATAGTATTTTTAGCATTTATATCAATATTATAGTCACTTATGATTTTACTAAAAATATTCTCTTTCTCATCGAGAGTGAAATGAATTTTAAATTCATGTGATCTGGACTTTATAGTGGGTAATATTTTTTTTTTACTGTCGTTAATAATAAAGAAAAAAACATTTTTTGGAGGTTCTTCCAAAATCTTAAGTAGAGAATTGGATGAATTTAAATTTAATTTATCCGCAGAATCTATTAAAACATATTTTGTTCCTAGCGAGTATGTTGATTTGCTTAAAAAACTTAATAATCGTCTTGTTTCATCTACGCTAATTTCTTTTTTTTCTGCACTCGTTGATAGGGAAAAAAAATTTGGATGAATATTTTTATTAACAAGTTTATAACTTCTGTTATTTTCATTAATTCTTTTTTGTGATATATCGTATTTTTTATCTTCATTTTGTGAGAAGATATAATTGATAAAGTGATAAATAAATGTGGATTTTCCTAAACCTTTAGTTCCATTTAACAAAATTGTACTCGGAATTTTAACTTCCTTAAAAAGTTTTATAAATAAATCAAAATAAAAACTATAACCATATAAATTAAGCTGATCTATAGGTTTAATGATATCTAGCGTATTTGTTTTTTTCATTTATTACTTAAAATCTTATTAAAATAATTTAGTATTATTTTTTCTACTTTATCAGTGTCTTCAGAGTTATCTAAAATCTTATATCTCGATTTATTTGTTTTTGCTATTTTAATAAATGCTTTTTGTACTTTTATATAAAATTTCCTGGGAAATTTATCATATCTGTTTTTACTTTTTCTTTTCTTAATTCTTTTAAAAGCTTTATTTATATTTACTGTCAAAATAAAAGTAATATCAGGTTTAAAATTGCCTAATATATGTTTGTGTATATATTCAACGAATGAACGTTTTTCTCCACTACCGTATACTTGGTATGCAATAGTAGAATCTATGAATCTGTCGCATAATATTATTTTTTTTTTAGTTATTGCTGGTTTTATTTTTTTTTCAAAATGCTCGTTTCTTGCCGCAAGATAAAGAAGTGTATCAGTCGTTTTAGAAAATTTGCTTACTTTACCTGTTAGTATGAGATTTCGAATTGATTCAGCTCCAGCAGAACCGCCTGGTTCTCTTGTAAAAATTGTGTTTATGCCCTTTTGTTTTAAATTTTGGTATAATTTTTCACTTTGGTATGATTTTCCTGAACCCTCAATGCCTTCAAAAGTAACAAAAAATGGTTTTTTATTAAGCATCACCCCAAACCAGATAATTTAAAGATCTGAATAATCTTGAAAAAATATTTGATTTTCTTATATCTTCTGCTGATAAAATATTTACTTTTCTCTTAAGTTCGTCAGATACATATACATTTAAAATTGCAACCGTATCTCCTTTCTTGATAGGAGCTAAAATTGGACCATTATATTCAATTATTACTTTTACAGATTTTTTTTTCCTTTTTGGGATAGTTAAATATATATCTTCAGAGGATATAACATCTACTTTATTTTTTTTGCCTAACCAAGTGTTTAGAGATGTAAAAATTTCATTTTTTTTAGCAATTTTTATAGTGTCAAATTTATTAAATCCCCAATTTAACATTCTCATAGATTCTCTTGATCTGGAGTTTTTGCTGGGAAAACCACTGCCAACAAGAATCATTCTTCTGTTTTGGGTAGTGGCTGATGATGCTAATGAATATTGTTCTAAAGTTAAAAAACCAGTTTTAATTCCATCGGCACCTATATTCTTGTAAAGTAATGGATTTCGATTTCCCTGTTTGATGGGGTCACCACCTGTCCTGTCCCATGTGAAAGTAGTTTCTTTAAAATAAGTATAATATTCAGGGTAGCTTGAAATTAAATAATTAGACATTTTTAATATATCACGAACAGTTGAGTAATTATCAGGATCATTGATTCCTGAAGAATTGTTAAAATTAGTATTTGTTAAGCCAATTTCTTCAGCTTTTTCATTCATTAAAATTACAAAATCTTCTTCTGAACCCGACATACCTTCGGCTAAAGCAACGCATGCATCATTGCCTGACACTATTATTATACCTTTAAGAAGATTTTCTACTGAAACTTTATCATTCAACATTATAAACATTGATGAATAACCACTTTGAGACATTCTCCATGCTTTTTCTGATATCAAAACTAACTCATCTAAGGAAGTTTCTCCTTTTTTTAATAAATCAAAGGCAACTATAGCTGTCATAATTTTTGTCATAGATGCTGGATAAATTCTTTCATCAGCTTCTTTTTCGAAAAGAATTACACCGGAAAGGAAATCCTGAAGTATCATATATCTAGATTCAAGATTCATTTCAGCATAAGCTTTATGCTGAGGTATTATAAAGAAGATGATTATAAAGAAAGTTCTAAGACTATTCATATTATTCCCTGTAAATATTTAAATTTTCAAAGCCTAAATTATTTAAACTAATATAGATTGATTTTAAAGCATTAAAATTATTAAAAGGGCCTACCATTAATCTATATTTATTATCAGAAATTTTTTTCACAGAAATAGTATTATTCTTTGTTTTGTTAATAAGCTCATCCCTAAGAATGTATGCAGTATCTGAATAATAAAAGTCTGAGATAACAAGAATAAATTTTTTACTGGTAGATAATTTTTGGATAGAATCATTTGCAGCATCTGTTAAGTCGTCTACCATAACTTCGTTTACTGGAACTTTATTAGCAACATTTTTTTCTTCCTCAAAAGTATTAGTTTTTTTGGCTATAAAAGTTTTATTTTTTTTAATTTCTATAACTTCAATTAGAGGATTATTAATATCAAGGTCTAGAATAGAAGCAATTTCAGTTGTGATGACAATATTAAATATAGGTGGATAGTCAGCTTTTTTAACAATTCTTGATTCGATAGACTTTGAGTTGCTAGGATTTGTAATTTTAACTTTAGTATTTGGTTTTAAACTTCTGTGCATCGTAACTAGCATTGAGTTATTAATTTTTTTACTAACAACATTATTTATAAAAAGATCCTCATTATAAATTAAAGCAAAACCCTTAGATGAATAATATTGTTTATCTACATTTTTTTTATTCGTAACATTTGGATATTCAGTGCAAGAATACATTGAAATGGAAAATAATAATAAAAATAATATTTTTATATATTTCATATTTTTATCATATTGGCTAAAGTGCAAACGCTTATTCCAAATCTTAATGATCTATTCCACTGTAAAATTTTCTCATAATTTGGAAAGACTAGAAATGCTGGAGTATTTGGTTTTGCATCAGGAACAACTAATGCCGCATCTATATTAGGGTCAATAATTGATGTAAGCATAGATCCATCAAAATTGATTACACCTTTTTTTTCCCATTGAGATATTTTAATTCTGTTTGAAATATTTCTTGCTGAAGAATTTATATATTTTTTATTTATTTCATTATTTAAATTTACTCTAAAAAAACATGGATCGCCTTTTTCCCAACCTATTTTATTGATGTAGTTTGCCGCTGATGCTAAAGAATCTTTTAACGATTTTTTCAATTCAATTTTGTTATTTTGATCATAATCTATAGCGTGGTTTAATATAGTAGAAGGCATAAATTGAAAATTACCAAAAGCCCCAGCCCAGGAACCAAAAAGCGTTTCTGGATCAATTAATTTCCTATCGATTAAAAGCAAGATATTAAATAATTCCTGCGAAAAATATTTACTTCTGCGCTTATCAAAACTTAAAGTAGCTAATGATGAAATAATATCCATTTTACCAACGTGTTTACCAAAATTTGTTTCTATCCCCCAAAGTGAGAGGAGGATTTCTTTTTCTACTGAAAATTTCTGCTCTACATCTAAGAACAATTCCTTATTCTCTCTGTACAATTTTTTAGCAATTTTTAAGCGAGATTTGTTAGCTCTTTTACTTACGTAAGTTATAGTATCTTCATAAAATTCTGGTTGTTTACGATCATAAACAATTACTTTTTCAATATATTTTACGTTTTTAAAAGCAATATCTAAAGTTTTTTTTGATATACCTCTTTCTTGAGATGATGCTTTAAATTCATTCAACCAATTCTTAAAATCAACATTTGCAGTATCACCATATGAGTTAGATAAGTTAAAAATAAATATGAAAGTAAATATAAAAAAATTTCTAAAAAATTTAAGCATGTGTTTTTATTATCATATGATATTTAATTTAACTAACAAATTTTGATATTATACATGGTGATAAAACATATAATTCATTAGATTATACATGTATATTTAATAAAAATAATGGCTAAAGAAAAAATCAAAAATATAAATTTCAGAAATAGAAAGGCCATTTTTTTGGATAGAGACGGCACATTGAATAAAGCATATATTGAAAATGGCTTGCCTATATCCCCTTCTTCATTAAATAAATTTAAAATAATTAAAGGTGTAAAGAAATCTATAAATAGACTTAAGAAGTTAAATTTTTTGTGTATTTTAATTACAAATCAACCTGATGTTTTTAGAGGAAAGATCAGCAAAAAAACTGTTGTTAAAATGAATTCTTATATTAAGAAAAAAATAAAATTGGATGATATGTTTGTCTGTTACCATGACAATGAACATAATTGTAGCTGCAGGAAGCCTAAACCTGGTCTTTTAGTCAAAGCATCTAAAAAATGGAAAATTGACCTTAATAAGAGTTTTATGATCGGTGATAGATGGAAAGATATTTTGGCAGGAAAAAAAGTGGGTTGCAAAACTATTTTTATTAACAATAATTATAAAAATGATAAAAAGGTAAAAGCAGATTTTACTTTTAAAAGTTTATTAAAAGCTGTTAACAAAATTGAAAAATTAAGAAAAAATATAATTTAATATATAGGATTAAAATTGAATACCAAAATTTTTTGTGACATTGCGGAACTAAATATAATAAAAATTTTTAATAAGAAGAAGATAGTTAAGGGTTTCACAACAAACCCGAGTCTAATGAGAAAAGCCGGAGCTCAAGATTATAAAATATATTCTAAAAAGATTCTTAAAATTTGCAGTAAGAAGCCTGTCTCTTTAGAGGTATTTGCTGATGATTATTTAAATATGCGAAAACAAGCAGCACAAATACACACTTGGGGTAAAAATGTTTATGTAAAAATACCAGTCACTAATTCTAAGGGGATTTTTATGAATAAAATTATTAATGAGCTTAATAGTCAAAATATTAAATTAAATATAACTGCAGTATATAATTCTGGTCAAGTTAAACGTATTCTAAAATTAATTAACAAAAAAACAAAAGTTATAATATCAATATTTGCAGGAAGAGCTGCAGATGCCGGAAAAGATCCAGTTCCTATATTCGAAGAAAGTTTAAAATTATCAAGAAAGTATAAAAATGTTGAGATTTTATGGGCAAGCGTTAGAGAGCCTTACAATTATATTCAGGCAAAACAATTAAATTGTCATATTATAACTGCACCACCGGGAATAATTGAAAAAATCGAAAGATTTGGGAAAACATTTGATCAGTTAACAAAAGATACGGTTAAGGGTTTTTTAATAGATAGTAAAAAGTCTAATTTCAGAATTTAAATTAATAATTGTTAATAATTTTTTCTTTACTGTATGTAAAAACTTTTATTAACTCGTCTATACCATCCTCAATTTTTACTTTAGCTTTGAAACCTTTTTTTTCAATCTTTCTATTGCTGACAAAGTAATCCCGTTGATCGGGGTCTTTTTTATTTTTGATAAATTTAATTTTCAAAAATTTAAGTTTTTTCTTTATCTTTTGAGCCAACATGAGTTTTGTTAGGTTAGCTGAAGATAATCCTAAATTATAAACATTTGATTTCAATTTATTAAAATTATTTATTGAATAAATAATACCATCAACAACATCATTTATGTGAATATAGTTTCTTCTAAAGTGTGGTTCGAAAAGTGTAAGTTGCTTGTCAAAAAGAGCATTGAACACAAAGTTATTTACCAATAAATCTGTTCTCATCCTGTAAGAATGACCGAAAACTGTTGCAAGTCTGAATGCAACAACATTTTTATTTTTCATTACTATTTTTTCTGCGTCAACTTTTGTTCTTCCGTAAAGAGAAATTGGATTTAATTGAGAACTTTCATCACAATATTTGTTCTTGTCACCAATGCCATATCCAGAGTTGGTAGTTAAATATATAACTTTATTATTTTTTTTAATGTTGTCAGATAAATGTTTGATTGATGTATAGTTAACACTAATAGCTTCCTTTTTGTTTTTTTCACAAAAGGGGGCTCCGACAAGACCGGCCAAAGGTATTATGAATTCATTTGTTTTAAGCAATTTTATAATCAATTTTTTGTTTCGAGCATCATCTTTTATAAATGTAAAATTCTTTTTATTAAATAAATGATTAATAGATTTGCTAGAAAATTTTAAACTGTCAACAACTGTTACATTAAAATTAAGTTCAACTAACTTAGTCACTAACTTAGATCCTATATACCCCGCCCCACCAGTTACTAATATTTTTTTCATTTTAGACATAATTAACACATTTTATTCAATTTTATAATCAATTGAATTAAGAATTTTACATACTTTTAAAATTTTACTTTTTACTAATGAGGGATAATTTCCTATGTAATATCCAAAAAAATGTACATGGTCTACTTCCTTAAAGTTTTTGAGATTAATCCCTTTAATATGTTCTTTTAAATAAGGCTGTCTTAGTTGATTTCCTCCACCAGCATTACCTCTTCTAAATTCAATTTTCCTAATATTAAGTTCATTTTCTAGTTTTTTCCTATCACTAAAACTAGGTTTTCTTAAAATTAATGGAAATGCATAATTGCAATTTCCAGCAAGATCAAAGTCAACACGATATTTTTTTGGATCAAGGTTATGAAGAAATATGAGCAAATTTTTTCTTCTAATTTTGTTATTTTTATCTAGTGATTTTAATTGATTTAAACCAATAACAGCATTGATTTCATTGTTTCTAAAATTATAAGCTGGATATAAAAAAATAAACTTTGGGGATAATTTTTTATATTTTTTAGCAATTTTATTTTCAATATTTTTATCACCTAATTCTCTTGACATTCCGTGAGATCTTAAAATTTTTGCTAAATGATAAATTTTTTTATCATTGGTGCATATCATTCCACCTTCAATGGTTGACATATGATGTGCGTAATAAAAAGAAAAGTTTGAAATTCTTCCATAAGTACCTAACTTTTTATTTTTAAATTTAGCGCCATGTGACTCGCAGACGTCTTCTATAAGCATTACTTTTTTCTTCCTTAAAAAATTAATTAAATTGGATGACAATCCATTAAATCCTTGGATGTGCGATAAAAAAACTGCAATAGTTTTTTTATTTACTTTTGCAATTATTTCTTTTTCAGACATACATAAATTCTTAGGGTTAATATCAACAAATACAGGTTTAAGATTATTTTGGATTACAGACGAAATATCAGAAACCCATGTAAGAGTAGGTACAATAACTTCGCCAGGACCTTTTAAAATTTTTAAAATATTTATGGTTAAAAAATTTGCTGATGATCCAGAATTAACAAAAACACTATACTTTACTCCAAGCCATTTAGACCATTTGCTTTCAAA
>Ga0209403_10002979_pt1 | contig 19581 bp, 13 predicted proteins | sample ArcticOcean_MG_C_8_FD_187440 | JGI IMG/M metagenome (GOLD analysis project Ga0209403, IMG submission 187440) | Marine microbial communities from western Arctic Ocean - ArcticOcean_MG_CB11_86 (SPAdes) (version 2) | ecosystem: Environmental > Aquatic > Marine > Oceanic | place: Arctic Ocean... | reverse complement strand
AGGCCCTGACGTCAGAGCATTCGAATACACCACCGCAACGCGTTGTCTATCGCTTGTCGATAAGCCGTTTCCTCGGCCTCGCGTTCGGTATTCTGATGAGGGGAATTGGTTCGTTCTATTTCAGCCATCCCGAACTGCGTTCTGCGGATACCATAACCCGGTAACTCGAACCGACAGAGCACCACCAGCTCGTTTCCTTCTCTCTTGCGGTCCTTGACATCATACTTCCACTCACCCGGGTAATAGTGATCCAGCCAGTCCGCCGCGTCGATCTTGGCAAGCTCATCTTTATCGAATCTTCTTATTTCCGCGCGTTCACGTAGTGGCGAATCAGAATCGCTCGCGCCCGAACCCATTGGGTTCTTAGAGCTATCGCTTGGGCGGTTGTAAAGCGCCTCGAGCTCCTGCCGATTTCCCTCGAGCAATATATCGAATGATTCGGTTAACTCGCGTCCCACAGTTTACCCCTTGGATTGATCCTGCTCTAGGAACCTACTGACGTTGGTGGTGGTTGTTGCCACCACTGTCGAAATTGATTATCTACCTTAGAAGCAATCCCCCCTTCTTCGACCAGTGAACTCAAATAGCTCTGCACGTTATGCTCCAATTCTACATCGCAGTACTTGGCATCCATATCAAAAAGGTTAGCTTCATGTGGCCCCTCCGCTCGATCACCGACCCCCTCCCGAACGACCACGGTATGAAACCCATGTTGAAGCGAGTCGACAGCTGATGCCCGAACACAACCGCTAGTTGTGCAGCCGGTAATCACAACTGTATCGACTTCTAGCCCCTTGAAATACGTATCTAAATCCGTGCCAAAAAACGCACTGGCATATTTCTTGATGATAACGGGCTCACCCTTAAGGGGGGGAATTCTGTCGTCGATTTCAACCAGATGTGATCCTTGAACAAGAATAGACAAGGAAGGCACCTTTTTGATAAACACGCCGGCATCACGAAAATCCGGCTCATAAGCGACAGTCGTAAATACCACTGGTAGCTGACCATCACGGAACCCCGTCAACAATCGGGCCGTTACCGCAACCTGTTGATCAAAATCCCCACCCAACGGCGACGCTGGATCAGTAAAGCCATTGCAAAAATCAACAATCAGTAATGCTGGCTTGACTCCATAACCCGATCGGCTACCCAAACCTTTCGAGGCATAATCCGCACGAGTTGATTCATGCCAGTCATTCATAAATTAGCAAGCACTGTTTATTTCAGTTGAGAATCCAATCACGCACGCCCCGATGACCTCGGACCGACTGACGTGCCTGGCGGTGTCCACCGCCGCCTCCAGCCAAGTCGAAATGCGCGCACAACCCGATGCAGTAAATAAAACAACACGGCGAGAATCACCAATACAAATACAGACAACAGCCGAGCACCAAATTCTGCATCGATAACAGAGCCTTCATTCATTAGATGCACACTTAACATCTCTACCGCCTGTATTGTTGCGCCGGCAAACAGAATAACCGCTGCGAGAATAGCGATCTGTAGCGTATCGAATACAAGTTCCTGGGCATTGGACTCACCAACACCGCCAAAAATACTCTTTTTAAAAGATTGCCAGTGCGACAGGGCGTAACTAATGACTGCCACCAGCGATGCAAACCAGAACAAAATATTCGAAAAATGAATTCTTGGGATGTTATCTATCAGATACTGCTCGAACGGCTTATAAAACAATAAAAAGATAATGAGAATCACAACGATGGCCAGGACAAGCCACGATTGCGGTCTATGCCATCGACTATTGACGTCTTCCATCAGGTTTGAGTTCCTCTCAATACCGGCAATGCCTTAAAAAATTGATTGAATTGCCCAGTTGATAGCAATGCTGACCATGAATCATAGTTCAGCAACTCCGGAATGCCAAATATGAATTAGCGGTTTTTCCCTTGAATCAGCAGTTGATCTGCCCAGCGATCAGAATCTCGTTAAACCCATACCGCAATCCAGGCACTTCCAGCACACCAGGAACTGCTGTAGATTTAGGTCACTGCACTGATTATAGATTTTGAACCACAAAATCGGCGAACCTCACTCGTCCCGAACAAGATCAGGTGCCGAAGCCCGGGAGATTGAAACAATAATGCCTATTCGTCTCGGTATTGACGTTGGAGGAACATTTACAGACCTTTTTCTGTTGAACGAGGGGCAAGAGACTGCCCACCTCGTCAAGACCCCCTCTACCCCCAATAATCACATTGTTGGGATTCTAAAAGGCTTCCAGGAGCTTCTGAACGAGGCCGGAATAGCAGCTGGTGATATCGACTCCATCGTGCACGCCACCAGTTTGCCAACCAATGTTGTGCTGGAGGGAAAAGGATGCCGAGTTGGTCTGCTGGTCACTGAGAATTTCGAGCAAGTATTGCACCTTGCACGCTCTCAAACCCCTGGCCCTTTCAATGGCTGGATGGCTATGCAGAAACCCGATCTTCCCTGCAATCTTGAATTGACCCGCGGCGTACCCGAAAGAATAAACGCCCGTGGGGAAATCATTCAGCCGATGGACGAAACCCGCGCTCGCGAATTGATCGATGAAATTGTTAGAAAAGACGTGGAATCAATCACTATTTCACTGCTTCATGCATACGTCAATCCTCAGCACGAGCTGGTACTGAGGGACATCGTACGGAGTGCTTACCCCGATTTGCCGGTCTTTCTTTCGTCAGAAACACATTCGGAAATTCGTGAGTACGAAAGAACATTGGTCACTGTCCTTAATGCGTATATTCAACCGCCCATGACGGAATACTTGAGAAATCTGCAGCAGGAATTCGAAAGAATACAGTGCTCACCAACATTTCATATGTTTCGCTCTGATGGCGGCCTTATGGGAACCGATCATGCTATAACGCTTCCCATTTATTCCACCCGATCCGGCCCTGCAGGTGGCGTCTGTGGCGCAGCATTCGAATCCGTTCACTCGGGCTACTCGAACGTAATTGGATTCGATATGGGGGGCACATCGACCGATATCTCCCTCATTCAAGAGGGTCGCCTAAACACATCACCAGGCACATTGCTCGGCAAGTTTCCAATCGACATTCCGGCAATACAAGTGCATAGCATTGGCGCTGGGGGCGGATCAATCGCTGAGGTTTCAGTTTCCGGTACATTGCAGATTGGACCAAAAAGTGCCAACGCTGTTCCTGGTCCTGCCTGTCACGGCAAGGGTGGCACCGCTGCCACTGTGACCGACGCAAACCTAGTGCTTGGTCGCCTGCCCTCAGAACTGATCGGTGGCAAGATCTTGCTCGATTCAAAATTAGCCGAGGAAGCCATTGGACAACTCGCTCGCCGGCTGGAACTGGATCTCCTTGAAACCGCGCAGGCTGTCATTGATGTTGCAAATGAAAACATTTTTGGCGCCCTGCGACTTGCAGCGGCGCAGAAAGGGTCAGACCTAAGAAATTTCGCCCTAATGGCTTACGGCGGAGCAGGGCCATTGCATGGCAATGCTTTAGCGACATTAGGTCAGTGCTACCCAGTCATCGTACCGCCAACCCCAGGCGTGCTGTCGGCCTTCGGATTCTTGTGCGCTAACATCAGGCATGAAGTAACCGGCGCGTTAATTGGTCCCCTCGATGTTGCAGTCATTGATGATATTAGGACCCGGACATCTGAGTTGGTCGGCCGCATGGAGAACTGGCTATCCGACGAGGGTGTCGCAACAGAGGACCAAAACTTGGAATATTCAATTGATATTCAGTACCGACAACAAAATAACCCAATAACGTTGCCTCTCCAACCAGACAATATAGGCGAAGCCACCATAAAAGATCTCATGGCCCAGTTTGAAACTGGGCATGAGCAGTGTTACGGGTTTAAAGTCGATGTGCCGGTGGAAATCGTCAAATTGCGTGTGATCGGCACTGCTACGATAGACCAACCAACGATTCCGAATGCGCCCTCGCAAGATTCGAGCTCAAGCGTTGCCTTAGTTGGAGAGAGGCGGGTCTACATTGAAGGTGAGCATCATAACGTGCCCATCTACGATCGATCATCGATGTCTATCGGTAATGAAATCAGTGGACCTGCCGTCGTTACCCAAAGAGATTCCACCACGCTCATTTACCCCAACCACTTGGGTAGAATCGATGGACGTCTAAACCTCCTCATCGAGACTACAAGTTAAAGTAGGCAATCAAAAATCAAACTAGGCAAAATCGTGAGCAACAAACCGATATCACTGGACGATCTGGTCAAAGCGAACAAAACGCAGTTTGACGCGATTGTCTCCACACAAATGGGTCAGCCGGATCTTCGAGATGCATTTCAAGTGGACCGTGGGCTGGACAAGGCAAGCAGTGGTCTAGCTAAAGAGGCAACATTCGAAACCTCTAACAATATCAGCCAAATTCTGACCGAATGTTACGGTGAAAACTGGTCCCACGAGATTCTTGAGCACAGCGTAGAAAATGATGAAATCCGGGTGCAATGTAAGCTGACCGTAAACGGCACTACCCACACACAATCTGGTACAGCCAGAAATTCTGGCAACATCGGAATTGCGCTGCAAAGAGCAACCGAGAATGCTATTGGTCGCTGTTATCGGGAACTGGTGCCAATCCTGGAAGCAGGCGGTGGCAGTTCTATAGTATCTCCACTCGAAGCATTCAAGGGAAAATCTTCGGGTTTAGCTCCCATCCAAACTCCACGTTCTGTTTCTCGTTCGCAACTTGCCCGTCAGAAACAACGAAACAAAGAGATCGATACGATCACACTCGACCTCATCGAAAACGCGCTCAAAAGTACTCTTCAAGAAATGGACGCCGTGCTGTTGCGGTCAGCTATCTCACCAGCCATACGGGAACAGTACGATGAGTCTTCAATGATTGCCGACCATAAAGGGCATATGGTTGCTGGACACTTTGGTTCCTACATTGCCGAAATGCTTCGGGATAACACGTTTGATTTCTCGCCAGGAGATGTAATTCTTCAGAGCGATCCCTACAAAAGTGGAGGTGCTGTCAGCCATATCAATGATTGGATGGTTCTGATTCCAATCTTCTATGACCAAAGTCTGGTTGGCTACAGTTCCATGTTCGGCCACATGGTGGATGTTGGCGGGCCGGTAGCGGGCAGTGCATCCGTCTCCGCGAATTCTATTTTTGGTGAAGGGGTAAAGATTCCACCAATCAAAATCTACGACAAAGGCATTATCAACCAGGCTGCACTCGATCTGGTTTTGAACAACACGCGGACGCCACAGATGAACTACCGGGATCTGATGGCGATCGTTGCTGGAAGTCGACTAGGTGAAGCGCAGGTGCTCGAACTCTGCGATCGTTTTGGAAGGCATACGTATACCCACGCCTGTGGACAGCTATTGTCGCGTACCCGTCAGACCATGAAACAATTGATTATTAATACTCTTCCCACAGAGCCACTTTCGTTCGAGGATTTTGTTGATGATGATGGTTGCGGCAATGGGCCTTTTAAGATGAGGCTTACTGTCTGGAGAGAGGAAGACAATGCTTACTTTGATTGGACGGGTACATCTAATCAAGCGCCAGGGGCTATCAATTTCTACCTTCATAAAGGCATGTTCAAGATGTTTGTTGGAGCCTGCCTGATCGTGAACTTTGAACCACAGATGTTACTTAACGAGGGTTTCTACGACCTCATTCATGTAACACTGCCCAAAGGCTCCCTCGTACAACCTAATTTTCCGGCTGCCCTTGGCGCTCGAGCTCATGTTCTCGCTCGCCACTTCGATATTCTCGCTGGATTACTTGGTCACCTTGATCCGAACAAATCCACGGCTGCAGGCTATGGGACCCGACCAACGTTCGGCTACTCCGGAATCGGTGAGGACGGCAATGCGTTCCGATTTTCGGAGACTCTGGCCGGGGGCCTTCCGGGTCGATCCTCAGGAGAGGGAATTGACGGTCATTTCCTGACGCCATCCGTAAGAAATACTCCCACAGAAATCATTGAAAACTATTACCCCATATGCATAGAACGATACGCCAGTATCTGCGACTCCGGCGGTGCTGGGAAGCATAGAGGAGGTAATGGCTTGGAAAGAATCTATAGGGTTCTGGAACCAGGCACAGTCTCTATTCAGGATGACCGTCAGCAGAGCCACCCTTGGGGATTCCTTGGCGGAAAACCCGGCAGTTGCTCGGAAAAATGGATCATTCACAAAGACGGCACTCAAAAATCGCTGCCGTCAAAAATCGACCAGGTACAAGTCTATTCGGGTGATAGAATTGTCTTCAGAACCGCAGGGGCTGGAGGCTGGGGAGACCCGCTGGAGCGCGACGCTGAGACGGTCTGCCGTGATGTAGTACGACAACTGGTGAGTGCTGCGTCGGCAGAAAGCGATTATGGAGTTGTCGTCAACAACGAAACCTTGACAATTGATCGTAGGAGAACGGAAGGATTGCGACAGAGAATGAAAACTACCCGAGCGCCTTTGGGTCTTTTTGACTTTGGCAAGAAGGTTACATGAAAATGGAGCAAAGACAGTTCACCCATATCAATGGGCTAAAAAGGCGCCTATCATGCTGCATCAAACTTGAAAATTAGGACTCGTTTCCCACTAGCATACTTTAATCAATACCAGGAACATTACTGATGTCAATCGAAACACTAATTACTCTGGTCATTTTGGTCATTTTGGTCATCGCGATTATCTGGATCGTTTCGGTCTGGGTGTACAAAAGAGCGCCAGCAAACAGAGGCTTTATTCGTACCGGCTTAGGTGGAACCAAAGTGTGCCTTGGGAGGGGCGCCCTGGTGCTCCCTGTATTCCACGAAGTCACCTGGATTTCTCTTGAAACCATTAAATTGAATGTCGGTCGTGCTCGTGATCAAGCTATCCTGACTTCCGACAAAATTCGGATTGACATCATTGCTGAACTCTATACCCACGTCGGCCACACACCCGAAGACCTTTTGACTGCAAGTCGAAGTCTAGGCGAAAAAACGTTCGACCCTGACAGTGTCAGAGATCTGCTTGAGGCGAAGATCGTCAGCGCGCTTCGAAGTTACGCAGCGACGAAAACGTTAACTGAACTGCACGAAAACCGGGATTTGTTTGCCCGCGACATAAAAACCCAGGTGCTTGAAAGTTTCGGAACAAACGGCTTAATCCTCCAGGAAGTCACCATCGTCAGCCTCGAACAAACAGCGAAAGAGTACTTCAAGTCGGACAATATTTTTGATGCCGAAGGCCTCAAGATCATTACCGCTATTACATCTGAGGCAAAACGTAAGGTTCACGATACCGAAAAAAGAACGAGTATTGCAATACGACAAAAAGAGCTCGACACTCAACTCGAACTGCTTGAGATTGAAAGGCAAGAAGCATTTGCTAAAGCCGGCCAGGACAAAGCCGTCTCCAACGAACAAGCGCTTCAGGTTGGAGCGAAACAACGTTATGTGTTGGATCAAAAATTGGCTGTCGAGCAAAAAGAGATTGAAAACGAACAGCTCTTGGAACAACGCCGAACGGAGCGGGATATTTCTGTCATCGAGGAATCCCGCAAACGGGAATTGTCTGAAATTGAGAAAACCCGAATTGTCGAGGAGCAAAGACGCGACCGAGAAATCGTGTTGATTGCGAAAGCGAAGGAAGAGGAGCTCGCAAATATTCAGAAAAAACTGGCGCTGGAAAAAGCCGAAAAAGATCGCAATATTGATCTTCTGGAAAAATCGAATCAGCAAGAACTCGCACAAATCAAACACGATCTTTCCCTCGACGAAGCGAGAAAAAACAAAGAAGTTGAGCTTATTTCCTATGAAAGAGATCGTCAGGAAGCAGAGATACACCGCCAAACTGTAATTGCCGCAAAGGAAGATCAAGCCCTCGAGGACAGAAACAAATCAAGCGAGTCAGTCCGTTTATCACTTGAATTCACTAAACTGCAAACCCGGTTGGCATTAATGAATCTCGAGAAAGATGACGCCTTTGCGACCGCCGCCCAAGAAAAGGAAGTCGCCTCGGAACAAGCGCGAATCCTAGGTGAAAAACAACGCTTTCTTCTTGACGAAAGATGGAAAGTTGAGAAAGAAGAAATCACTAAGGAGCTCGACCTAGAAAAAGCCAAGATCGACAAAGAAGCGACAATTCTAATTGAGTCTCGGAAAACGGAAGCGGCAGAAGTACAACGTTCACTGGCAAGACAATCGGAGGAGCGGGACCGGGAAATCGCTTTGGCCGCAAAAGAAGCCGAACTGGAACAAGCCCAGGCAAAACGACTTGAAGCCAGTGCAGTTCGCCTGAAGGCCGAGCACAACTCCGAGTCCGTGCGTCATTTCGCCGATGCCGAACGCCAGCGAGTTGTCGATCTGATTGAGGCAGAGAATAGCGCGCAGACCCGCAGGGTTGAAGAGGGAAGCAAAGCCGAAATATCGCGGATGCACATGCTGGCGCAAGCTGAAGCCAGAAGAGACTCGGCTGAGCGTGAAGCGCAAGCCATTTTGACCAAGGCCAATGCCTCGAGTGAAGCACAGCAAATCAGCGCCGCGGGACTAGAAAAGGAAGCTGGCGCCAAAGGAAGAGCAGAAATGGAAATTGAGACGCTGCGCATCCAAAACACTCAGCGACTGCTGGAAGCGGAAGCCAGTGGAATTGAAGCGAAAGCCGCTGCACTCAAAAAATACAATGATGCGGCGACATTCTTTGAACTTGCCAAAATGCATATTGAGGCAGAACGTGATGTGCGAAGTGACCAGGCCAAGGCGATGGGTAATGCACTTCAAGGTGCTCAAATTCGTATGTATGGTGGCAGTGATGATGGAACCATAGATAACATCCGCGGTTTGTTTACGTCTGGATTTGGCGTCGGAGAAGCGCTCGAAGGGCTTGCCCAGTCACTTCCCGAGGGATTGCGTCAACGATTCGCAGAGAATGGCATTCGAGGACTTTTCGGCGTGCCAGGCCGATCGGGACGATTTCAGCATGGCGTTGAGCAAATTGGCGAGCTACTCAAGCTAACGTTGAAAACCAGAAAAGACAGAGAAAATACCCTCTTTAAAGATGCAGTCGGTCAACTTAAGGAGGCAGCTGCAACTGATGCCGCTAAGCTAGAAGCCGTGTCCTTGCTGAATGAATTCAACGAGAGTGGCGTGGTCGATGAAGTACCGTTCGAAACGGTCTGGAGCCTGGTGCTTGCCACCTCTAAATCTCTGAATTAACCGCCCAGCCACAGTTACATCGTTATGCCGCAACTCGACGTCGTTCTGACCGACGTCTGCAAGACTTTTCCTGGCGGTATCAACGCCGTCATCGATTTCAACGCTGAAATAGAACATGGCGAATTCGTTGCCATGCTCGGACCAAGCGGCTGCGGAAAAACAACGCTGCTCCGCATGATTGGTGGGCTCGAGGAAGTCACGTCGGGAAAGATTTACCTTTCTGGCAAAGACGTAACAGATCTTCCGCCCTCTCATCGCGATACCTCGATGATGTTTCAGAGCTTTGCCTTATTTCCCCACCGAAATGTATTTAAAAATATTGAGTTCAGTCTGAAAATGCGTGGCCAATCCCAGGCAGAACGCTCTAAACCGGTCGAAGAAATGCTTGAACTGATCGGCATGGCTGATCTTGCTGACCGATTTCCCCGGGACCTCAGTGGCGGGCAACAACAGCGTGTCGCACTCGCCCGCGCTCTGATCAGTCACCCTACAGTGCTGCTCCTTGACGAACCTCTGGGATCTCTGGATTACAACTTGCGCCAAACAATGATGGTAGAGCTCAAGAAGATTCAGCAAGAACTTGGCATGACATTCATTATGGTCACGCATTCTCAGCAGGAAGCGCTATCGATGGCGGATAAGGTCATCGTCATGAGCAACGCCATTATTCAACAAATAGGAACATCTCGCGACATCTATGAACGACCTCAAACCAAGTTTGTGGCTGAATTCATTGGCAACAACAATCTTTTTTCAGGAATTGTTCGATCTCACACCGGCTCAATTGTTGTTCTTGAGCGCGACGGACAGTTATTTTATGTGACTGCGGCAGACCCAGATTACAAAATAGCCATTGGCTCCGAAGCGCATTTCTCTGTTCGTGCCGACAGGATGCATACGGGCACACAAAAAGACATGGCGAATTGCATCGTCGCCAAGTATCTGACCACAGAATATATAGGATCACTCGAAACTGATGTTTTTGAAGTCGCGCCCAACCACTTTGTCCATGTTGAGCAGCATCGTGAATCCACGGATCGAAGCTACCGTGTAGGAGATCATGCAGAAATCTTCTGGCCAGCAAATGAAGGGGTGCTGTTCAAAAACACCTAGTCGTCTTAGGGCGATATCTACCGGGGTTTAGTATTTCTAGAGACAATTGCCCAGGCAGTGCTTAATCTCACCTTAGCGGGCTCTGCGTTGGAGCAAGGTATACACACCCAGGAACAAACCTATCATCAATAACGAGAAAATAGTCGATGCAGTGCCTAAGGCAAACAGCGTCGGTCGAATTCTTTGGGTCATTTGCGCATTAATATCGAGCGGCAATGTATTGTATTGCCCAGCAAGTAAAGTTGAGCGGGCGAATTCATCGTAGGAGAGTGTGAAACCGAACAGCCCCGCCGCCACGATCCCTGGCAATATCAACGGCAATGTGATTTCCTTAAAAACCGTCCATTCGCTGGCGCCCATATCCCGAGCCGCTTCCTCCAGCGTTGAATCAAAACGGTTAAACACCGCCATCATCACAAGGAATCCAAACGGTAGCGTCCAAACCACATGCACGCCCAATCCAGAAGACCACCAAGCCGTTGGTATTCCCAATTGTTTTAAAAGTACTGCCAAGCCTAAACTCAACAAAATTCCCGGCATCATCAGGCCTGCCATCACTGTGTAGAAAAGAAACCCGGCGCCAAAGAATTTTTTTCGAAACGCCATAGCCAGCATGGTGGAAAACAACGCCGTGATTACCATAACAATGATCGCGAGCATCAGTGACCGACCCAGCGCGCCCTGCATATCCCCAACTGTCGAAGGTTCTATCAGTTTGTTCCACCAATATAAGCTTGCCCCACGCATTGGAAAGCTGGTTCCCCCTCTTCTTCCCTGAAAAGAAAGAATGAACATCGCGATCATAGGGCCGTATATGAACAGGATGAAAATCCCGTAGTAGCCTCCAAATAAAGTGTTGAACCAGAGTTTCTTCTTTCTCTGTGGTGACCAGTGCGCCATTTCAAAGCTCCTTTCGGATATTGATCAACCGAAGGATGATGACCACACCGATCATCATCGCGAGCATGAGCATGATCGCGTTGACCGCTGCAAAGGGATAATTTGCAATCGCGTAATAGTTGAGAATCATGGTTCCAACGGTGCTTGTTTTGCCTCCGTACACCACCACTGCCGTCGCAAATTCTCCCATGATCATGACAAATATAAAAACCATTCCAATCGCCACCCCGGGTAACGAGAGTGGCAGAATGATCTCCCAAAAGATCTGATAAGTTTTTGCCCCCATATCACGGGCTGCTTCGATAATTGTCTTATCGATTTTTGCCAATGAGAAAAAAATGGGTCCGACACTAAGGACCACGTACAACTGAACCAGTGCCATCGTATACCCGAATTCAGAATAAAGTAAGAAGTCGACTGGCTTGTCAACGATACCCGTGTTAACTAGAAATTTATTTAACAGTCCTCGACGCCCAAGCATCGGTATCCAAGCGACGGCTCGAATCAGATAGCTCGTCCAAAATGGAACCATACAAATTAAAAAAAGTGCCATTTGCCACTTAAATGTCTGAATCCGCAGGGCCAGAAAATATGCGATCGGGTACCCAACCAATAGGCACAACGCCATCACTTCCAATGTATAGCGAAACGTATCCCAAAGTGTTTTCAAAAACACACTTACAGACAGAAACCGAACTGCCTCAGAATCGAAAAACCCCTCGTTGTAAAAAAACTCGGCGTAATTTTCCAAGGTAAGCGACTTGTCCAGTTTTCCGATGTCGGCACTCCAAAAACTGAACAAAATAATGCTGAGCAGCGGTGTTACCAGAAAAAGCAACAGCCAAACTGCACTGGGGGCAATCAGCCAGCCAACGGGAAACCCAGTGTCGCGGCGAATTGCCTTGGCCTTAGTCTCGACTTCTAGCGGCACGCCACTGTCGCCGATAAGGCCACGGTGCTGGAATTGCGCTGAATCGCTCATGGTCCTGACTTTAGCTTCACATTTAAGTACCAAAAAAAATGGGCGAGGCCATCAAAGCCTCGCCCAATATACCGTAGATTAAAAAATCAAGCGCTCAGAAATTCAGCCCAGCGCTTCACAAGATAATCGTTTTCCTTCATTAGCGAATTCCAAACTGCAATATTGCTGAATCGGGTTTCGTATGAGCCGCCATCGCGAATCTCGCCCGGCTCAACCAATGGATTGCCCCATGGATCGCTAAGCGCTTCCGCAGCGGGCTTGCCCATGTACCAGTAGTCCCATTCTGCGGCCGACAGGTGCTTTTTGACGTTGTCTGGAATCGGATGATAATAACCCATGCGACCCTGGAACGCTCCGGCCCAACCGTTTAACCACCAGTTGAGGTATTCATAGGCCCGATCAAGAGCCGCCCCACTGACTTTGGCAGAGATTGCGAGCCCAGCATGCCAGCCACGATATCCTTCATCTAAAGTCGCATAGACGCAGTTGATTCCTTCGGCCCGTGATGCCGTCACCGCAGGGGACCACATACTTTCAATGAGCACCTCGCCGCTCACCATTAAGTTAACGGACTGCCCAAAAGTTTCCCAGAAGGCCCGAAAATGTCCTTCCTTTTTCTTCTCAATGAGGTAGCTCATGAGCTGATCGATTTCGGCTCGGGTCATATCGCCCTTGTCTCCAAAACTCATGAGCCCCGCAGCCTCAGTAGCGAGAGCGACATCCATAACTCCTACTTGCGGCGTGTTGGTGAGACCCACGGCCCCTTTCACATCTGGCGCCAGCATGTCTGCCCATGACGTTACGTCCCGACCCAAGGCGTCTCTGTCATAACCTAACGAATCGGCGTTATGAAACATTGGCAATGCGGTGATGTACCGCGATGGCCCGTCGATCAGATTGCCATCGGCGTCACACCACAACAGACGAAACGGGGCATCCCCATCGCCTACCTTTGAATCAGGCGTCAGTTTGCCGGTCTTGCTAAGGTTCGATACCTTGTCCCACTCGGACAAACGATGAGTATCCAGCGGCTGGAAAATCTTGGCCGGTAAGAACACATCAAAATCGTTGAAAAACCCCTCACAAACATCGTACTGATCGTTCTGGTTGAGCGCCTTGCCAAAATAAGCGCCATAGCCCAAAGCCTGACCCCTAACGCCATATCCAAGATCTTCTGCTGCCTTTCCCTGAATCTCGTTAATGACACTGACACCCAACCCAATGGTACGCAGTGGGTCAGCAGCCTTTGCAATAAACGGAAAACTGGCTGCCATCGAACCTGCCGCCACCGCTTTGGCGGTCGTGCCCATGAACTCACGGCGGCCCACGCCGGTGTTATATTTACGTTTAACAAACTCTTTTGTTTTCTTTGCCATCTTTATTTTCCTCCTGGTTTAACTTGTTGAACAAACACAGTCAAAAAAATACGACCCTAATACTCCCTACTGTAACCCAAGGCCTTCGCAGATTCTCATGCTCGGGCCGGGCGAATCAGCTTCAATAACCAGAAAATAACACAAAATAACGCCGTAATCAGGACCAAGGCGATAATTGCCGCTATTCGTTTGCCAAAGCCTGCATCAAAGCCAAATCCACCTTGCAATACATACACGCAAGCATTCTGTACCGCTTGTAGTGTGCCACCGCCGCTGAGCAGTATCGCCGTAAAGGCGGACCCTCGAAGGGAGGTTAGCACCATTGATTCCACACTGCGCTGTTGCACAATATGTGTACGATATGCGTTCCAATGGAAAATACAAAATCCAATAATACCCACTATGAGCGCGACCCAAAATATGGCGTTACTGTAATTGATGCCATGCAAGACTGTCGTAAATAGATCTTCAAAGGGTTGAAAAAAGTACAGGAAAATAAGCACAAGTATCAACAGGAGAAAACCCACTAACGTCCAAAACCATTGCCATCCAGTCATTGCTTGGGCCACCGTAGTTTCAAATAAAAAGATTCAATCTGTATCAACTTCACGCCTGCGATGTGGTAAATACGTTTATGCGGTACAACGCGGTAATGTGAACCAAAATCAGTACGAATACAAGCGAATGGTCCGCCAGAACCCCCTCCAGACCCTCATCTGATCGCACAAGATCATGCTCGCGCGACCAACAGAAAGACGCCATAAAGCGCCATAAATAGGACATCTCGAATCGCACCGCCGGCTTGACGATTACCTCCCCGGGTCACGGCCAATGCGATGATCTCGATGATCAGGAAAATCCCTGCGAGCACCGCAAATGGCCAAACCGTAGACCACCAAGAAAGAGTCTCTGGCAGGGGCACTCCACGAACGATACGCCATATGAACAACAAGATGGGTGCGGTCAGAAAATATGCGTATGCCACCAAAAACCGATAGCGAGTCACCTTGCGATCAACCAACCAAAATACAAAGAAAAACAAAATCAAGTACAACACGTCCCAGAACAACACGTTGTAGTTTTCTGCCCCTCCATTATCCACTAGATTGAGGAACGATAGGAACAGTAGAAAAATCATTCCGTCGCAAAATACCCACTCTCGAAATGGTTCGCCTTTTTGCTTAGCTGACCATGCGCGAGTCGCTTTATCGAATAACAACACCAAGGCCACGCCCATCGTTGCGGGATACATCAAGTAGACCATCATTAAGTACTGATTCGATCTGTCAACTGCAATCCAATTCAAAGCTAGAAAGGCGACAGCTACCGCCAATAATCCGAACAAACGAACTCCCGCCGGCGCCCTTACGGGCTCTACTGGTGAGACATCAGGCAGGTTTTTCTCCTGCGGAATACGATCTGCCGAAAAACGTCGACTTGCGATGGCGACAATGAACACTATTAGTGCGACAACGCCGATCAAAAGCATGCCTACCAAAAAAACCAGAGGTCGAGTCCCGCTTCGCCACGAGGACTCATGATCTGCCCCAAAGGGATACCAATACATAATTACCGCAATCACAGCCACGATCAATCCTAGCACTGCGACAACGGCCAACAGATATTCAAACCATTTTGACTTGCCGACCGCGATCTGTTGCTCTCTTAGATCCGATGTGCTCTTTTCATTTCTTCGAACAGTTAAATGCACAATAAACGCGATCAACCCAATCGCCGCTATTGCGACCATCACGGCGATAAAAATTAGAGATTGTGTATCCAATTGACTTGTCTAGGTCGAGATAGAAATTATTGGGTCAGGCAGGATGGATTAGGCTAACTGCTCACCAAATCGGAGTATTTACTGGTTCAGTAGAGCTTTTTGTGCGCACCTGAGAAAACTTTGCTCGGTAACGCTTTGTAGACTTTTCCCTGCTGACAGTTCAACACTGTCTTCAGATCTCACTGTCTCTGATACATAGATGCCATTTACTCGTAGCTCTCCACGCACTTCAGTTCGGCCGCGGTACGAGGAATGATAAACAACATCGAAACCCCACGCGTCTCCATAAGCCTTCCGCAAAGATTCGACCAACGACTCTGTTGTGTCGACGTGATCCGTCTTTACAGCCTCAATTGGCACAGCATCCACTGGCAGCGCCGAGACAGCCGGCACAGACACGGAAGTATCAACTGCTTTAACGTCCGTGTGCGCAGGCCGATTGGCTTCAGGCTGGACGGGTTGATTTCGCATTTGCGCCCGAAGAGACTCGGTAGCCGCTTCGTCAACCTGCTCGTTAACCAAATCCACAACCACGCCATAGGCGGTTTTTGCGTGCTCGACGGTACAAAAATCATCGAGCACATCATCTAGCACCTGGACCGCTGGCCGCTCCAAAGGATCTCCGTATCCCCCTCCACAAGGAGCGTAAAATGCATGGACATCGCCAGCGCTAATTTTCAGGCCGGAAAACTTGGCCGGCATATCCTTGATTTCGGCAGGATTCTCTACGTTGTAGATTTCGACCTTGCCAGTTGCGCCAGGCCAACCTCCGAAAATGCCCCAAGGTACATCGTGGTGTCTTTCATTTTCGTGTGTAATAAACGCATCCGTAAGAACACGCTGTGATTTGACAACGCCAATCCCTCCGCGGTAGCGACCGGCACCCGGAAGCACATCATCGCGAAGCTCATAACGGTCGCATATCATTGGAAGGTGAATTGCGAGATCTTCAAGCGGGTTGTTTCGAGTATTGGCCATCAGGTTATCAATACTGTCCGGGCCATCCGATCTGGGACGTCCACCATACGCCCCTTCGTTGACTTCCAAAAACACCCAATAATCCCCTGAAGGTCGAACGCCAGAATACGCGGCAAATGATAATGAGGCGGAACTTCCTGCAATAATTTGATCAGGCAAAACTGGTGCTAACGCTTTGTAAATTAGGTCAATTACGCGATTGACTTGGGTAAACCGGGCTTCTGCTGCCGCTGGAAACTTGGGGTTGTAGATCGATCCTTTAGGTGCAGTCACCTGAATGGGCCGAAACGACCCCTCATTTGAAGGTACCTGTATTTCTGAGGTCTCAGTATCGAGAAGCAACGAGCGAATCGCACAAAAACACGCCACCTTGGTTGACCCTTCGAAAGGTACGTTAAACCCCGTTTCTACTTGATCTGCCGAGCCTGTCAGATCAACCTCTATCGAATCTCCTTTGATGCGTACGCATACTTTTACAGGTAAGCGTATACCGCGATTTTTCCCATCATCATCCAAAAATCCTTCTGCTCGGTATTCACCATCGGGAATTTCTTCAATTTTCTGCCTAAGAATCCGCTCGGTATAGTCCATCAATTGGTGCGTCGCTGAAAGAATCGTATCTTTTCCATAACGTTCAATCAGTTCATGAAAACGTCGAACGCCAAGCCTGGCCGATGCGACTTGAGCCTCAATATCACTTTTCAGTTGTTGATTGGCGCGGCTGTTATAGGTGAGGAAATTCCATATCGCTTCGTTACGCACACCTTTTTCATAAAGCTTGATTCCAGCGAATAACATTCCCTCCGCATAAACATCCGGTATATCAATAATCAAGCCGGGGGTCGCAGCCCCAATATCGAGGTGGTGAGCCGTGTTGGCAGCAAAACCTACAAGTTCGCCACCGTGAAAACATGGAATAACAATTGCAATATCGGGAGAATGGCTTGCGCCGTAATAGGGATGATTGTGTATGACGACATCCCCCTCATTCCAGACGCCACCTTGCAAGACATCCTGAATCCCCTGCAAATACCCAGGAAGAGAGCCAATATGCAACGGGGTCGATTCTGACTCGCATAACGTGCTGAAATCTGTATCAAACAGTCCGGCACCTAAATCCTGGGATTCTCTGATAATCGAAGAGAATGACATTCGATAGAGGATGTGTCCCATTTCCTCTGCGATCGTGTCCAGTGCACCGCTTATGACTTGCAATGTAATCGGGTCTAATTCTTGTGTTGCCATAATTTTGATTTTTAGAGAAATTGCTAGTTGCTTCGTTCGATCGTCAAATTTCCGAATTCACCGATCTGAGAGACATAGCCCGGCGGAATTAATATGGTTGAATTATGCTGAATGACCAGCGCCGGACCTGGAACGACATGGCCAAATTTGAGCTTCCCCCGGTCGTAACGAGGTGTTTCTAAAGTTTGACCATCATCAAAAACAGTTTGTTGTCGATAAAGAAACGCATCGTCTATCGTTCCGCCAGCTGCCTGTTCCAGGCGTGCCACTTTGAGTGGTGTCACGGGCTCCATCCCGATCGCCCGTATGGTGATCAGCTCAACCTCTCCGTCCTCAAATGCATAACCATAATCTAGCTGATGCTGCGCATGAAAATTGGCAACGATATTTGAGACGTTATCTCGTGTAATTTCGCCCTCTGGAATATCGGCGCGAAGTTCAAATCCTTGACCGTGATATCGACACTCAGCAATTCGCTGAAAATTATGTCGGGCTGCCGGAACCCCATCTTGTTCAAGATCCTGTCGACATTCCGACATCAGTTCTTTAAGTACATGATTCATCCGCTCTGCGGTCTCGCTTGTCACCCTGGATAACGACGCGATTAACGAGCGGGCATGCTCGTATTGCATGTCAGTCTGTAGCAGGCCCATCGCTGCCGTTATACCCGGAGCAACCGGTACAATAACGTTCTTTGCTGAAACCGATTCAGCCAAGGCAACACCGTGCAAAGGTCCAGCGCCACCAAAGGGCATCAGTGAATACTCTCTTGGATCAACACCGCGAGCCACCGAATTTGAACGAATGGCCAGAGACATGTTCGAGTTGATCACCTTAATAATCCCAAGCGCCGCATCTATGGGTGAGATATTAAGGGGTTTTGCAATCTTGCTCTCGATCGCGCGCCGTGCGAGTTCTGGATCCAGCAGCAGATCGCCGCCTAGCATTTTGTCCGCATCCAAACGTCCAAGGACGACCTGCGCATCTGTCACTGTCGGCTCTTCCCCTCCTCGCCCATAACAAGCCGGCCCAGGATCCGCACCCGCGGAGCGTGGACCGACATGAAATCCCCCAGCAGAATCAACGTGTGCGATAGAACCGCCACCCGCGCCAATCGTTACAAGATCAATCATCGGAATTAAAATAGGGTGGCCGCTGACGTAGGAGTCCCTGGGGTTCATGATCTTGATCTGGCCATCGGGGATAGTACTAATATCAGCAGACGTTCCGCCGATATCGACCGTAATGATGTTGTGACTGCCACAGGACATCCCCTCTGTCTTTCCCCCAATGACCCCACCGGCTGGACCCGACATTAACATCGTCACTGCTCGCCGGGAACAAGTCTCTACTGTCGAAATTCCTCCGTTCGACTGGATAATTCTTAAGTTTGCCCCGAAACCTTCGTTGTCTAATTTTTTTTGGAGATTATTAAGATAAAAAGAAGTTCGTGGTCCGATAAATGCATTCATCGCCGCCGTTGAAAAGCGTTCGTATTCCCTCATGACGTTGGCAACGTCTGAAGACGTACAGACAAACACGCCCGGCATTTCTCTTTCGACAATTCTTTTGGCCTGGCGCTCATGAGCATCATTAAGAAAGGAGAACAAAAATCCAATGACAACCGATTCAATTCCCCGACGCTTAAACAATGCGATCGCGTCAAGAACCTCATTCTCGTTTAGGGGGGTTTCCACCTCTCCTGTTGGAGGCAGGATTCTCTCGGTTACCGCAATTCGATTCCGCCGCTTAACGAGCGGGCGACTTTGCCAAGGTACATCAAAATGAAGAGAAAAATTATGTGGTCGTTTATGCCTTCCAATGTGGAGAATATCCCGAAAGTTTCGGGTGGTTATCATTCCCACTTCGGCGCCGTCATGTTCCAACGTGATATTGGTTGCGACGGTCGTGCCATGAACGATCAGCTTAATTTCATTCGGTCGGATTCCAGCACGATCACACAACTCCGATAGCCCTTTCAAGACCCCTTCGGATTGATCATGGGGGGTACTGGCGACTTTATGAAAATACACTCCATG